>Ga0209064_1000981_pt1 | contig 54536 bp, 60 predicted proteins | sample Inofromicrocosms_FD_187498 | JGI IMG/M metagenome (GOLD analysis project Ga0209064, IMG submission 187498) | Mouse cecum microbial communities from Vienna, Austria - Inoculum for glucosamine and mucus D2O microcosms (SPAdes) (version 2) | ecosystem: Host-associated > Mammals > Digestive system >...
AAATTGAAATTTAATTTTCAATTTTAATAATAATGTCGTATGCAGTAGAACATTCTTCTTTTGATAATTTTGTTTCATTGACCAGATACTCTATTGCCTCATCTTTGCTATCAAATTTTTTTAATATATCTTTTACCTCTTTAAATTTATCAATAGCAACCTGAATTTCGGTGTTCATAATTTCTCGCCTCACTTGTAAATTACTGTTTATCGTACAATTATTATAGCAAAACCAAAATACTTAATCAAGCAAACAGTAAGGCACTCCGAGATTTCTCTCAAAGTGCCTTTATCGCTATTTTGTAAAGTTGCCGTTCTCATCACGCTTTTGTGTTTTCCACGCTGTCGGTGTAGGCGGTTCCGGCGACGCTATATTCATTCCAACGCAAACGCCGAAGTAATCTCTTTCAAAGAATAATACGAACTCACTTTGGCGTGGGTTCGTATTATTCACTAATGGCGGCACGTCAGCACCCGAATTTGAACTTTTTATCTATAAAGAACATTTCGGGATAATCGTGCCACTATGACAATCAATGCATAAATTAATCCCTATTAAGTTTTAGTTTTAAGTTTTCGACACTTTTGCAAACAACCTGGAGTTTATCGTGGTCTCTCTGGAGTTTATTACAAACCTTTGCAAACTCAGATGAATGTTCCCAGTTACTTATCGAAATTAGAATTCATTTTCGGAACTTTGACACAAGTATCATAATGGATTGTCTCCTTCACGTCAGCGACACGAATAAACGGAATATTTCCTTTATCGTAGAATGGCTCTAACGAGGGATAAAAAGCACTTGCATTTACTTCCAACCCAAAACTTTCAATACTCTTGTATTTATGTTGATTGTTTTGAATTATAGTTTCGATATCCAAATAGTGCTTTTTGTAATACTCACTATCAAATCTAATCGTAGTCCCGTCAAAAACTTTTGATTTCGCTATTTCACTTATTTCAAGCCCGTCCGTTAAAGCCTTGTATTTGGCTTCATCGAAAGGTTCAACAGACGGGCTTATTGAAAAAAACTTAAACCTTCCTTTTTGGCAAATTCAGCAAAGGCTTCGGCAATCCCGTCGCCCGTTATCCCGTCGTGGTTGTACAAATCTTGTTCAACGACCAAATGCCCGTGTCCGTCGAGTGCGTTCGTGCCGTCGGCTTGCTTTATATAAATTTTATCGCCGCTGTTGTCTTTACCTTGTTTTTGTTGTGTGGCAAAGAAGATATTATAATCATCTTTGCGAGGGCAAAGCACGTCGTCCCATTTTTGTACAAAAAGCACGCTTGTTTTCGTCCCTGTGTGGGGTTTGAAAGTATTACCGTGCAATCCTACTACGGCAAGAATACGGCAACGCTCGGCTATGTACTGACGAATATATTTATCGCTACTGTTATTGAATCTTCCTTGCGGCAATACGATTGCCATTCTTCCGCCTGGACGTAAGAAATCGAGATTGCGCTCTATAAAGAGTACATCGCGCCCGACTTTGTTTTGCGTTTTCCCCTTGTCGTTTTTACCAAGTTCGTATCTTCCGAGTATGCGCGTCTCCTTTATATCCCCAGCAAAGGGAGGATTAGCCATAACAATATCAAAGTCAAATTCACGATAACCTTTGCCGCGTTGCAATTCCTTTAAGCGGTAAAAGCCTTCGTGATAAATTCTCATCCAATCTTCTTGCTTTGCCGTTTCGTCCCAACGGTCATAGTCAAGGGTATTAAGGTGCAACACATTAGTGTGTCCGTCGCCTGCAATCAGGTTGAGGGTGCGAGCGACACGCACGGCTTTTTCGTCAAAGTCAATGCCGAAAATATTTTCCTTTACATATTCGGTATAGGTATCGGGCTTTCTGTCAAGAGAGAATAGTTCGCCTTTCGGTCTGCCTTCTGCATCAGCCATTTTATCCCACACATTGAAAATCGTATGCACGGGAAAACCACTGCTTCCACAAGCTGTATCAATCATCTTTTCGTTTTCGTGCGGGTTGAGCATACGCACGCACATTTCGATTACATAACGCGGAGTAAAGAACTGACCTTTTTCGCCTTTGCTCGATTTGCTCATCAAATACTCGAAGGCGTCATCAACGACTTCAAGGTTACTGTTAAAAAGCTTTACGCTTTGCAACGATGCGACACAAATCGAAAGATGCGAGGGAGAGAGCATAATTTTGGTATTCTCATCAAATACGCCTTTCCATTTCTTATTAGCCGCATTGAACAAGTCTTGTATTGCTTCTTTCAGTTTGTATTCAGTGCGTCCAGCATTAGTAAATTCGAGATAGCGCGACTTGTTTTGTCCGCTCATAAGCTCGTCGTACAGCTTTGCGAAAATGAGTTTGAAACACTCTTCAAAGACGTCCACTCCGGCATTGGCGAGAACTTCGTCTTCCAAATCTTTGATTTTATCTTTGAGCGAAATTTTATCCTTTTGCAGTACGTCGTTTTTCTTTAAGTCTTCGATAGTCCAACGCTCGGAGATAACGTCCATAAGCGTTTGCGTCGCTTTGGGGATGTCGCGTATATCTTCAAAGTAGTTGGGATCTTTGCGGTTGTAGTAGGCAATTTGTTCACCGTTACACCATACTGCAATGGGCGCGCCCGTGCTGTTGCAATAACTCTTTAACTGTTCCTTGCCGTCTTTCAGTTTGGGCTTCTTGACTTCGATAATGATATACGGCACGGTCGGACGGTCTTCGTCCATTATGACAATATCCGCACGTTTCACTTCGCGTCCGAAGTAAACGGGATATTCAAGTTGCATACGCGATATGGGATAACCATAGACATTGATAAGTTTGTCGATAAGAAGTTGGCGCACAACTTCTTCAGGTTTGAGCGTAATTTGCTTTTTGCGCACAAGACACTCTGCAACGGCATAGGGCTTTCCTTTCTTGTCAGTCTTTTCGGTAATGCGTCCATTTAAGTTGTCTATGCTTTCTTGGCTGAACTGTTCGGTTTTGTATGCGCTATCTTTGAGAATATCGTATATCGTCATTTGCGTGTATCTCCGACTATCAAATATTTTAACTATTATAGCATAAAATGTCGAAAATCGCAAGAGAAACAAATATCGCATTCAGCCTTATATATTGGCTATCGAGATTTTTTACAAGCAGGTAAAGAAAATAGCCAAAATCGAGTTTTGATCTATTTTGAGAGAACAGCAATCGGGAAACCCGATTCCGTTATTTATTTAAGCACACACCACAAAAGCGGGTTTCCCGCTTGTTGCCGCTCGAAGGTGGAAATATACCACCTTCCTTAACCTGCTTGTAATCGTGGTGCGATTCCCAAAATAATTTTTGCTGTTTTGGTTGTGAAATGCAAAAAACTGTCCTTGGTTATATAGAGGGGTATGAAAAATTTTTTGAAGAAATTTGAGTTCAGACCATCAACTTTTACGGAAAACTGTGCTTGGTTAAGTAGAGAGAAAATTTTTTGAGAAACTTTCGTCCACAGATAAATATTTTCCGAAAAAGTGTGCTTGGTATAGTAGAGGGAAAAATATTTTGAAGGAAATTTTACGTTAAACCCCGAACTTTTTAAGAAAAGTGTCCTTGGTTAAGTAGAGAGATATTTTAAGGAGGTGCTATTATGAGCGGATAAACTCTTGACAAACAACTCCATATAGAGTAAAATATATTCAGTCGTATATATACGATTATATATTTACCTTACGGAGAATAAGAACAATGGCAACAGACAGGTCTATTAAAGACAAGCGTTATGAAGAAAAGCATAAGGAAGAAAGAAAAGCGAAGTATATGATTTGGGGTACGAGCGTACCTCGAAAGTATGCCGAAGAAATAAATGAGTTCTTGGCAAAGTACGGTTTTACCAAAGTGCAACTCATCGAAGCAGGCTTTAAGGCATTGATTGACGAAGCTGCCGAAATGGATACTTCTCTTGCCAAGACAATGGATTGCTACGACGATTTCTTTGTATCGGAGAAAAAGTAACTTCTTCCTTATGGATGGTAGCGAGAAAAAATAACCGGATAGCTCGACGTCCACAAAGGACTAAATTATTTTCAGCAACAACTTTTTATCCGTAGATTTGGCTACGGGTATTACTCAGCAAACAAACTATGAAATTACACAAGAACAGATAGAAACAAGCGCAACAATATTAGCGAACATTCTACTTGACTATGTAAAGCAAAACGGCACTTCTATCTTATCCCCCGAAAGAGTATTCGGCAAAGGAGAACACAATGAATAAACGAGCGGTTATATATGCGAGATTCAGCTCGCACACGCAAACAGAACAATCAATCGAAGGACAGCTTCGGGAATGCTATGACTATGCTAAGCGACACGACCTACTTATAGTCGGAGAATACATAGACCGAGCGTTGACAGGAACGACGGACAAGCGTCCTAACTTCTTGCAAATGATTGAGGATAGCAAGAAAAAGACTTTCGATTATGTTCTTGTTTACCAACTCGACCGCTTTGCTCGTAACCGTTATGACAGCGCAAACTATAAAGCGAAGTTAAAGAAAAACGGTGTGCGCGTACTTTCGGCAAAAGAGAATATAACCGAAGATGCAAGCGGTATTCTCATAGAAGGCGTACTCGAAAGTATGGCTGAATACTACTCCGCTGAGCTTTCCCAAAAGGTGCGACGCGGTATTAGAGAAAGTCTTTCAAAGGGTTATTTCATCGGCGGCTACAAGCTGTTCGGTTACGACATCGTGGACAAAAGATGGACTATAAACCCAATTGAAGCGCCGATTGTAAAAGATATGTTCGAGCGGTACAAGAACGGAGAGAAAGCGAAAAGCATAGTCAACCGCTTGAACGATATGGGCGTCCACAACAAGAGCGGCGCGAAGTTTTCAGTCAATTCATTTGCCAAGATTATCCGCAACAGCAAGTATATGGGCGTGGTCATCAGTAATGGACAAACCTATACAAACATAGTACCTGCGATTGTGAACGAACAAACCTTTAAGGCTTGTAACGATATAATGGATAACCAAAGGCATAAGCAAAAAGTCGTTCAAGATCATAGCCCATACATACTTAGCGGAAAACTCTTTTGCGGTAACTGCGGCACACTTATGACTGCCGAGGACGGGACGAGCCATACGGGAAAAGTCTACCACTACTACAAATGCTTTAATCGTAAACTCCACAAGGAACAATGCAATAAGTCCAACATTACCAAAGAGAAGTTGGAAGATTTGGTATTCGGCAAGACGGTTGAGCATGTATTGCAACCGAGCATAATTGAAAAACTTGCAGTTGCCGTTACGGAAAAGTTCAACGAAGGCTTGCAAAAGTCCGATACGCTTGCATTGCTCGAAAAGGAACAAAAGCAAGTGCAAAAAGCGATAGACGGTTTTCTTTCGGCGATTGCGGCGGGTATTGTTACCAAGTCCACGAAAGAGAAGTTGCTTGAATTGGAACGGCAAAGCGATGAATTGGAAAGTAAAATTGCGGTAGAAAAGGCGCGACAAATACAACCGCTTGACGTCGAAAAAGTAAAAGCGTTCTTGACTTACTTTGCGCGGAAGCAATACCAAAATGACGAAGAAAAGAACGAGTTTTTCAACTCGTTCATATACCGTGTGGTTTTATTCGACGATTGCGTTTATATCTTCTACAACACTTCGCCGAATACGCCAACAAAGGTTAAGTTAGATAAAAGCGACTTAAACGAACTCCGCGAATACCGTGAAAATAGAAAAAGCACTCAATTTGTTCCTCTTGGGTTCAAATTGGGTGCTTTTGGCGGAGAGAGAGGGATTCGAACCCCCGGATAGTTGCCCATCAACGGTTTTCAAGACCGCCGCATTCGACCGCTCTGCCATCTCTCCATAATTTATTAAGTTTTATTGAGAGCGGTTGAATGCGGAGCATTCGTCGTATCGAAGCACGCAGTGCTTACCGCTTCTTCCTCAACGTTAATATTTTAACAAACTTAAAGCGGCGTGTCAATCATTTAACGCCGTTCACTCCTTCTTTTCGGCAAGATATCCAAACCTGTCTTTAATCAATAAGTCAAACTTGAAATTATCTTTAATTTTATCGAGAGTACCGGTAAGATAATAGCTGAAAACTTCGCTGTCGGACGCATAGATGCAGTGATCGTAAAGATTTACGTTGTTAACATTGCAAAGCACATAGATTTTTGTAGTAAATAAATCGTCGTTTACAGAGGGCAGGCTTACGCCGCTGAGATGATTGTGCGCCACCAATATTCCGTGCGGTTTATGCGTTGCTATTATGCTTGCAATTTTATCCGACTCCACTTCCACCTTATTTTCGTCGTTATTCGTAAAGCTATTTATGCTTGTCACTTTGCCGTTTTTATCAAGACAATAAATTTCAAGTACTTCGGTCGGTTTCCCGCGCAAACGCGCAATTGTAAAATTTTTAAAATCGTCGTAATTTTTCAATACGGCAATGCCAACGAACTCGGCTGCCACTCTCTTTTTGCACTCGGCAATGCACTTTATATAAAGAGCGACGTTTTCACCTACGCCGTCCACGGTAATAAGCTTATTATAATCTGCGCCGAACACGCCTGAAAGCGTGCCGAACCTGTCCAACAGTGCATGCGCTATGGGATTGGTATTTTTTCTTTGAAAAGCATTGAACAGCAAAATTTCCAACAGCTCGTGATCTTCAAGTACGCTGTCGTTTTTAAGTTTTTCATACATTCTGCGCCTATGTCCCTCGTGCATTGTAACCCATCCTCAGTAATTTACCTTACAATTATAAACATAAACTCAAATTTTGTCAACAAACAATATTACCGTATATTATTGACTTAACGACAATTTTCGGGTATAATATTCATATGCGCATTGAGAGACTAAAGCTAAAAAAACTTGATAATACGCGCGACCTCGGCGGTTTCCCGACAGAAGACGGCAGAACAATAAAGTACGGCAAGCTTATACGCAGCGGCAAATTATACAATTTACCCAAATGCACGCTTGAACGCCTTGAAGAAATGCACGTTACTACAATTATAGATATGCGCATAGATACAGAGCTTAACGAATACCCCAGCACCACGGTCCCCGGCGCAAAACGCGTTCATCTTCCGCTGGTCTGCACGGCAACGACGGGTATAACGCACGAAAAATCTATGGCGCGCACAATGCTGAAAGAGAGCAAACGCATTAAAAAAGAGTTCGGCTCGGCAGACAATTATATGCTAAGCGTGTATAAAGTGCTTTTGTTCGACGAACAATCCCAACGGCAGATACGAAAATTTTTCGAACTTGTAATAGAAGATGAAAACTGTGTAATATGGCATTGCAGCGCCGGCAAGGACAGAACGGGAATATGCGCAATGCTGCTTGAATACGCGCTTGGCGTAGACGAAAAGCTTATAATTGAGGATTATGTGGCAACGGGGAAATTTCAACAAAAAAAACGTTTGTTGCAAAAGTCGGGACTTGTTATAACGCCCATTCCTCATATGTTTAAACAAATACTTTACGCATTGATGAACTCAAAACCTCAGTACATTATGGGCGCCATTGACGAAATCAAGCAAAGATACGGCAAGGTTATAGATTACCTTAAACAAGCTATAGGTTTGACTGAAGAGCAACTACAATTTTTAAAAGACAAATATTTGCAATAGTCTGCGTTATATTACGATAACGCAGACTATTATTTTATTCCACCGTAACGCTTTTTGCGAGGTTGCGCGGCTTATCCGGGTCGCGCCCCAACGCCACAGCCGTTTCATACGCAAGCTTTTGTACGGCTATTGCGGAAAGCAACGGGGAGAGATATTTATCGCAATGAGGCAACTCAAAAACATAGGGCGTTTCTAAGCGCAGCCTATCGATTATTCTGTCAATGTTGGTAAATACCGCCGTTTTGCCGCCACGGGAGCGCACCTGCTCGACTGCATTTACACTTTTATCCGCCAACAAATCGTCGCAGATTATAAATACTGAAACGGTATCTTCGTCAATTAGCGCAAGGGTGCCGTGTTTGAGCTCTCCCGAGGGATAGCCTTCCCCGGGGACGTAAGACACTTCTTTTAATTTAAGGCTGCCCTCGACTGCAACCGCATAGTCCAAATCTCTGCCGAGAAAATATACTCCGCGCGCCTTGGAGCAAACCTGCGCAAGTGAACTTATATTCAACTCTGCAACCGTCTTTTTACAAAGGTCATAAACTATATCTAATTTTTCGGGCTGACGCTTTGCAAGCAAGTTTGCCGTCAAATAGAGCGCGGTAACCTGCCCCGTATAACTTTTAGTGGCGGCAACGCATATTTCGGGACCTGCCGCAACGGGGACAACGACGTGCGCAATGCGCGTAAGCTCGGAGTGATGCGAGTTTGTTACCGCAACTACTTTTGCACCGAACGACAGCGCTAAACGCGCCGCCTCGACCGTATCCGCAGTTTCTCCGCTTTGGCTTATTGCAAACACTGCCGTGCGCCCGTCGATTACAGGCTGTTTATACCTGAACTCTCCGCCCGTTTCGGCTTCGCAGGGGATTCTCGCAAAGCTTTCCGTATAACGCTTGCCAATCATAGCCGCATGGTAGGCGGTGCCGCAGCCGACAAAAACCGCACGGTTTACGTCGCTTAAAATGGCTGAAAGTTTTTGTTTTATTCCCTCGAACGCACGTTCGGTAAAGCGCACGGAATCGGGCACTTCGCGCAGTTCTTTAAGCATATAGTGGGGGCAATTGTCCAAACCGAGGTCGCAGCACACCGCAAGATTGGGAAAAACTTCACGCGAAACGGGGGTTAAATTTTTGTCGTAAAATTTTATGCTTTCGCTTGAAACTTCGGCAATATCTCCGTCTTGAAGAATTGATACCGTGTCGCAAAGCCCGGCAAGAGCAGGCTCGTCACTTGCAAGAAAATTTTCTTCTCTGCCGTAGCCGAGTATGAGCGGACTTTTGTATCTTGCGGCAATAATTCTGTTTTCGCTGTTACATATTGCTATAAGCGCATATGAGCCTTTTAGCATTTTTACCGTCTTTTGCATAGCTTCAAGCAAATTTCCGGAATAATTTTTGTTTAAAAGATGAGCTACAACTTCGCTGTCGGTATCTGAAACAAACTTGTAATTATCGGAGATAAGCTTACTTTTTAGCTCGGCATAGTTTTCGATAATTCCGTTATGCACGACGGCAATATCCCCCGAACGGTGGGGGTGCGAGTTGGTATCAGACGGCACGCCGTGCGTAGCCCAGCGCGTATGCCCTATACCGAGCGACGAGTTGACGCCTTTTAAAAGAGGTAAAAGTTTTTCCACCTTGCCCTCTTTTTTGACGACAAACAGCTTGCCGTCGGAAAGATAAGCCGCGCCGGAGGAATCATAGCCGCGATATTCAAGCCGTTTTAATCCTTGGTAGATTATTTCGGAGGCGTTGCGCCTGCCAGTATAACCTATTATTCCACACATATTTATATTACCAATTGAAGTTTAATTGCGCCATATTCGGGGGGCAATGTATTTTTAACCGCTATTGTCGCGTATGTTATCGCTGATAATTTTTATAGCCAGCGCACAGTTTTCTTCGCTTTCGCCCTCAGCCATTATTCTTATTACCTGTTCGGTACCCGAGGGGCGGACTACAAGCCTTAAATTAAGCTTTCTTTGCAGCTTTTCGCAGAGCTCGGATATCCCGCGCATGGCTGTCGTTTTTTCAAGCACGCATATGTTTTTAGCTATTTGAGGAAATGGCTTACAGCCCTTTAACAGTTGCGAAAAACCGCATTTGTTTTCGACGAGCGCCTCCATAAGCATAATTGCGGTAACAAGTCCGTCCCCCGTAGTTTCGTACTTCGAAAAGAGAATATGACCGCTTCTTTCTCCGCCTAAAACGCTGCCCGTCTTTGCCATAGTGTCGCATACGGTCTTGTCTCCGACTCCGCATATGTGGCAGGATATGCCGCAGTTTTCAAGGCTTTTTACTATGCCGCCGTTGCTCATAACCGTCATAACCACAGAGTTGCCCGAAAGCTCGCCGCGGCTTTTTAGATAGTTGGCTGCGATATATAAAATTTCGTCACCGGTAATTATTTCTCCGTTAGCGCCTACGGCAATACAGCGGTCGGCGTCTCCGTCAAACGCGAAGCCCATATCGAGCGAATTGCAAATCACAAGCTCTCTAAGGGCTTCGATATGAGTAGATCCGACATTTTCGTTGCAATTTACGCCGTTTGGCACGTCGCCTATGACAAAAGTCTTTGCGCCGAGCGCGTCAAAAACATTTTTAGCTATCTGCCAAGCGCTACCGTTGGCGCAGTCCAGACCTATTTTAAGCCCCTTGTACGAACAGGTTGAAAGGGAGATAAGGTGCCCTACATAACGGTTGCGTCCCGAAACGTAGTCGACGGTGCGCCCGATTTTTTTGCCCGAAGCATATGGGATATCCCTGCCGCCGAAGGGGGTAAGGTCTCCGTCGAGATAGCTTTCTATAAGTGAAATTACGCTGTCCTCCATTTTTTCCCCGTTGCCGTTCAACAGCTTAATTCCGTTGTCATAGTAGGGGTTGTGGCTTGCGGAAACCATAATTCCGCAGTCGAACCCGTCGCAACGAGTGACGAAAGACACAGATGGCGTTGTAGTCACATGAAGGATATAGGCGTCGCACCCAGAAGAAGTGAGCCCCGACACAAGTGAGTATTCAAGCATATATGAGGAGAGCCGAGTGTCCTTGCCTATTACCGCCCGACACTTGCCCTGCGACTTTGAACCGAAATACCAGCCGAGCACCCGACCGACTTTATAAGCCTGTTCCGCAGTTATAAATACGCCGGCTTCTCCCCTAAAACCGTCCGTACCGAAATATTTGCCCGTGATTTGCTCCCCCTTTGCTCCTCTCCTCCTCTTTGCGTACACCGCTATACATATGTGCCGAAAGCCAAATAAATGAATATAGTTTTAAATACATATGTCTTAAAATAAAGACTTAACGCCGCCGCATATGTGTACAAAGTTTATTGAACTTGACAACATATCAGTGGCGGCGCAAGTATTTAAAAAAGATGGAGGGTTTTTAAAAAAGCCGTAATAAAGCATATGTGCGAAAATTAAAATATGTTACCTCCCCCTCCACTACTATTCCCGTTTAAAAAAACGCAATAAAAAAATTCCGTTTTCCCAATCGGGAAAACGGAATTTGTAAATTTCAATTAATCGAAAATTACTCCATAACTGCCGTTGCGCCTGCAGCCTTGAGGTCGGCAACGATTTTTTCAGCCTCTTCCTTAGCAACGTTCTCTTTAAGCACGCCGCCCTTTTCAACAGCGCTCTTAGCTTCAACAAGGCCAAGACCGGTGAATGCGCGAACAACTTTGATAACGTCGATTTTCTTAGCGCCGGCATCTTTAAGAACGATGTTAAACTCGGTCTTTTCTTCGGCTGCTGCTGCGGGAGCCGCGCCTGCTGCGGGAGCTGCCGCTACTGCTACGGGAGCTGCCGCGCTTACGCCGAACTCCTCTTCAAGTGCCTTTACAAGTTCATTAAGTTCCAAAACAGTCATAGTTTTGATTTCTTCGATAAATTTCTTTACGTCTGCCATTTTTATTAACTCCTATTTTTTTATAATTAATTTTTTTACGTTTAAAGTCCGCCGACATAAATTTAATTTTTAATTCTTCTGTTCTGCAATTGCGCCCAACACTCTTACGATACCTGCAACCAAGTTGTTGAGTACGCCTGCAAAGTTCGACAGGGGAGCCTGCATAGAACCGAGCATCTTTGCGATGAGTTCTTCCTTCGAGGGCATTGTTGCGAGCGCTTTAACGCCTGCCTTGTCCACATATGCCGAGTCGACAAACGCGCTTTTAATAACGATTTTTTCTTCGTAGTCCTTAGACGCCGCAAGCATAACCCTTGCCGCCGACGTTTCGTCCGCGCCGAAAGTTATAGCCGTGGGGCCGTTGAGGTCTGCGTCGAAATCATGGTAACCCAAATCGTTTAAAGCCTTTCTTACAAGGGTATTTTTGTAGACCTTGTATTCGCAATTTGCTTCTCTGCACTTGTTGCGAAGAGCGGAAACTTCTGCAACGGTAAGTTTGTTGTAATCAACCAAGACTACCGACTTTGCCGCCTTTATTTTTTCCGTAATTTCTTCTACCACAACTTTTTTAGCTTCAAAATTAGCTGATTTTCTTTCTTCTGACAATGTTTACCTCCCTTCCGCAACATTTTGCGGTTATTCAAGAAAAAATTCCTTGCACCCAAAACGGCACAAGGAATCTAATAATCGCATATTAAAATTCATCTTGTAACCTGAGCGAGAAATTAAGCGAAAACGCACTCGCCGTCTTGGGCAACAAATCATTTTACTTTGACATTATAAACGTTTAACAACAGTTTGTCAAACTTTTTTTACAAGAAACGGTTAAATTTTAACCCTTGTTGTAGGTTACTCTGACGCCGGGGCCCATAGTTGCGGAAAGGGTTACGCTTTTAATATACTGACCCTTTGCTGCCGCAGGCTTAGCCTTTACAATAGCGTCCATAAGCGCGTTAAAGTTTTCGGTGATTTTTTCGATACCGAACGACTTTTTGCCGATGGGAACGTGGATAATAGCCGTTTTGTCAAGACGGTATTCAACTTTACCGGCTTTAACTTCCTTTACAGCCTTAGCTACGTCCATAGTGACCGTACCCGACTTGGGGTTGGGCATCAAGCCCTTAGGTCCGAGAATACGACCTATCCTACCTACCATACCCATCATATCGGGAGTGGTAATCATTACGTCGAAGTCGAACCAATTCTGCGACTGAATGCGCTGAATTGTCTCTTCTGCGCCGACATAGTCAGCGCCGGCAGCCGTAGCCGCGTCCGCCTTGTCACCCTTTGCGATAACCAAAACCTTTTTGGTTTTACCTGTACCGTTGGGAAGGACGAGAACGCCTCTTACCTGCTGGTCAGCCTGACGGGGATCGACGCCCAAACGAACGTGAAGTTCGATAGTTTCGTCAAACTTTGCCTTTGCCGTATCCAAAACAAGCTTTGCAGCTTCGTTTAAATCATAACTCTTGGAGCGGTCGTACAACTTAATGCTTTCTGCATATTTCTTTGCAAGTTTCATCCGTAGCCCCTCCTTACTCTTCAACGGTAACGCCCATCGAGCGTGCCGTACCCTTGACCATCGACTTAGCGGACTCGATATCCACACAGTTCAAGTCGGGCATCTTTGTCTTAGCGATTTCCTCAACCTGCGCCTTGGTAAGTTTGCCTACCTTGTCCCTGTTGGGGCGCGCGCTTGCCGTATCCAGACCCAAAGCCTTTTTGATAAGAACGGGTGTGGGGGGCGTTTTGAGTTCAAACGTGAAACTTCTGTCCTGATAAATTGTTACAACGCAAGGGATGATAAGTCCGGCCTGAGAAGCCGTCTTTGCGTTGAATTCCTTAGTAAAGCCGGGAATATTGATTCCGTGGGGGCCGAGCGTCGAACCGACGGGGGGCGCGGGGGTAGCTTTACCGGCAGGGAGCTGTAACTTTACGACAGCCGTTACTTTCTTTGCCATTTTTGTTCCTCCGATGTGGTCAATCAAACGCGCCATGAAAAGAATTTAACGCGTTCTCCCACTATTTAAACCGTTGCAACGCAACGAGTTTATATAAATTATTATTGCTTAACCTTGCTCGTCAAGCTTTTTTATTTGAATATACTCGACTTCTACGTCGGTATTTCTGCCGAACATCTGAATATTGACCTTGGCTTTTTGCGCCGCGTCGTTGAGCTCGGTAATGACGCCTTCAAAGCCCGTCAAGGGACCCGAATCGACGCCGACTCTGTCACCGACGTTGAAGTCGGCGTTCAAAACGACTTCTTCAAGGCGCATTTTTCTTATTTCAGCCTCTTTCATGGGAATGGGTCTGCCCTGAGGTCCGACGAAGCCCGTCACGCCTCTCGTGTTGGTAACCCAATACCAAAGCTGGTTGGAATAAATCATTTTAATGAAAACATAGCATGGTAAAAGCTTGCGCTCGACTACCTTGCGCTTGCCGTTCTTCTCTTCGATAGTCTGTTCCATAGGAATTTTGACGTCGAAAATCATATTTTGCAGATTGTTGTTTTCAATCAACCGAAAAAGGCTGTCTCTGACCATCGACTCATAGCCCGAATAAGTATGAAGAATGTACCAACAGGGATTTTCGGGGTCTGCTACCATCGTTGCCATAATTTACGCTCCGATACCGGTTATTAATTCTAACAGTTTCTCTAAGCCGACGTTGATACCCGTGACGACGAGTGTGAAAATCACGACTACGACAAGAACCACGCAAGTACCTCTGACCACCTTGGGAAATTTAGGCCAGGTAACGTTTTTCAGTTCGGAAAACGTTTCTTTGAGCTTTTTGCCCATTCTGACGAAAATGTTGGGCTTTTTAGCGTTTTTATCTAACTGAGCCATAATTGTTTCCTTTTAATTTAAATTATTTGCTTTCTTTGTGTTCGGTGTGCTTTTTGCAGAACGGGCAATATTTAGACATCGTAAGCCTGTCGGGGTCGTTACGCTTATTCTTATAGCTGTCGTAATTGCGACGTTTGCACTCTGTACATTCAAACGTTATCTTAGTCCTTACCTGTGCTTTCATTTTGGAAAACTCCGTACAAAAAAATTACACCCCCATTTGAGTGCGCTTTGAGTTTAACACACTTTTACGGGGCTTGTCAACCCTTTTTAAAACTATTTATAAATTTTTTTCGACTATTTATTGCGCGGCGTTGAAGTGCAAAGTCGCGCCGGTAAGCTTTTCGTTACCGTTCGCAAAGTAAATTTCGTTCCACTGCTCCGCGCTGCCCGTAAAATATACGTCCTTCACATTGCACAGGTAAAACGCGTTAACGCCTACGTTTTTTACGCTGCTCGGCAAAAACACGGTTTCAAGCGCGATGTTCCCCGCAAACGCGGTTTCGGAAATTCTTATTACTCCGTCGGGTATAGTTATTACTTTCAAGTTCGCACAAAAGGACGCAAAACCGCTCTCCAAAGTAGTTACACCCCGTGATATGGTCAAACTAACAAGGTTTGAGCAGCTTGAAAAGGCGTGTGCGCCGATACTTGTAACGCCGTCGCGCATATTGACGATTTTTAGGTTTGCACATGTGGAAAACGCGCTTGCACCAATGCTTTCAAGGCTGTCGGGCAGGTCTATTTTTTCAAGCGCAGTACAGGAAAGAAAAGCGTATTCCCCCAGGGATATGAGCCCGTTACCAAGGTTTACGCTTACTAATTGCGTGCAAAAGTCGAACGCATGCGCGCCTATTTCCGTCACAGTAGAGGGCAGAGTTATCGATATCAATTTATCGTCGTTTTTAAACGCCTCGGGGCGCAGCGAAATTACGGGGTAACCCTTATACCTTTCGGGTACCGAAATGTTGGGGCTTTGGTCTTCTCCCCTTCCCGAAACGGCGTATCCTATTAACGTCTGACCCTCGTAGACCCCGTCATATACCAGACTTTCGCTGTCTTTAACCATATGACAGACAACGCATTCGTCTTTTTGAAAGACGTGCGGAGCACTAACTTCTTCTTGGCAAAGAGTGCAGAACTTGACGTGATACTTATCTCCGTCGCTCGTCCAAGGGGTGAACTCGTGAATGTGTTCTTTTGCGCAGCCGACAGATAGAGCGGCAAAAGCCACGCCTGCGGATAGTATAAAAAATATTAGCTTTTTAACAAGTTTCATTATAGTTATTCCTATAAGCGAGCCTCTCTCCGAAGGAAAGAGGCTCGCTTAAATATGATTTATCAAATTTAAATCATACTTGAAAGTATCGCGAGATTTGCCGCAACGTCCATATTAATTACAGAAAAGCCCTCGGGCGTCTGCAAAATTACGGGTGCAAAATTGAGCATTGCCTTGACTCCGCTTGCAACCAGCCTGTCGCAAACCTCCTGCGCGTATTGGGCGGGAACGCATATTACGGCAAGCTTGACCTCCATTTTTTTGACGTCCTCGGCAAGGGATAAAACGTCGCGTATGGGCTTGCCCGAAACGCTTTTGCCTATCTTTTCGGGATTGTTGTCGTATGCCGCCACAAGATCTATTCCGTAATTTTTAAATCCTCCGTAGCACAAAATGGCATAACCGAGCTCCCCGGCTCCTATTAAAATCGCGTTCTTTTTGTCGTTACAGCCGAGATAGTCCTCAAGTGCGGAAATAAGCTCGGACAAGACGTAGCCGACGCGCGTTCTGCCCTGTGCGGAAGTGTATGCCAAATCCTTTCTGACAAGAACCTCTCCCAAATTGAGCGCGTGGGCAATTGCGCCCGACGAAATAAATTTATCGCCGCCCTTTTCAAGAGTTTTAAGATAATTGAGATACACAGGCAGTCTTTGCAGACTCATTACGGGAATATTGCTTTTCATTTTATAACCTTTTTAAATAATTTGAGCTTTGCTGTATTATCGCTTTAAAACAGCAATGCCGCCGCGCCGTAAGCTCCGGCCCTGTTGCCGAGCGAAGCGCACTCGATTTTTACGGGCGCGAAGTCGGTACCGCCGAAGAGTTCTTTATCTACAAGCTTTTGTAGTGGCGCAGTAAGACGCGAGCCCTGCGCCGCAACGCCGCCGCCTAACATAACTATGTTTGGACGGAATATGTTTGCAAGATTTGTTATTCCGCAAGCCAGATGATTTATATACCAATCCACAATTCTTTTCGCGGTCTTGTCGCCGTCCATATACTCGAACGCCGTTTTGCCGTCGGCTGTGTCGTTCGTATAGGTTTTCCACATATCCGAGCCGGTATCCTCTTCCATTTCGAACTTTGTCTTTGCGGTAAGCGCACGCGCCGAACAGTAGACCTCGAAACAGCCGCGCCTGCCGCAGGTACATTTGAGTCCGCCCTTTTCTATAACCATATGCCCGACCTCGGTGCCGGCGCCCTTATTGCCCTCAAACAGTTTTCCGTCGATTACAATGCCGCCGCCCACTCCCGTGCCGAGAGTTATCATAATGCTGTTATCATAGCCCTTGCCTACGCCGAACTTTGCCTCACCCAACGCAGCCGCGTTTGCGTCGTTGCACACTTCAACGCGAAGCTTGAATTTATCGACAAGCAGCTTTTTTAAAGGATAGTTTTTGAGTTCGAGATTACCTGCAAACAATACCGTGCCCGTAGTGGTGTCGATAAGTCCGGGACAGCATACGCCGATACCCGAAATTTGCGAAAATACGACGCCCATGCGCTGCACAAGCTCGTCCGCAAGCACCTCTATGGTGTCGGCAAGGTCAGCACCCACCTCAACGGGAACGCAGCCCTCGCTTAAAATATCGCCCTTTTCGTTTATAACAAGACCTTTTATGGACGTTCCGCCCACGTCAAGCCCCATATAGTAATTCATAATAATCCCCTTTATTATATAATTATAATCATTATACACTTATAAACCCGACTCGTCAAGGGGTTAAGTAAAATTGTAGCGATAAACAAAAAAGCCGCCGCAATATTTTGCGGCAGCTGACCTATATTTATTAAAATCTGTCCGTGGAACCGAAGCCTCCCTCTCCGCGGACGGTATCGGAAAGTTCGTCCTTTTGAATGAACTCAGCCGTGATATACGGAGTTATAACAAGCTGCGCCACCCTCTCTCCGACCGCCACGGTCTGAGGCTCGTCGGAATGGTTTAGAAGCGCTACGCACACCTCTCCGCGATAGTCGCAGTCAACGACGCCGACCTTGTTTGCAGGAGCGAGCGAACGCTTGGAAGCAAGTCCGCTTCTCGCATAGATAAGTCCGGCATAGCCGACGGGCAGTTCGAGCGCAAGCCCGGTGGGGATAAGCACGGTTTTGTGCGGCTGCACGACCATATCCTGCTCGATGCACGCATACAAGTCCGCACCTGCGGCAAACTGACTGCCATAGACGGGAATTTTTGCACCGTCTCTCAATTTTTTAATACCAATCTTCATAAAAATACCTTTATCTTTCGCTGTCCTCGTCCCAAAGCACAATTTCGTCGCGCTCCAAAGTGGGTTTCAACATAATAATTCTTTGATTTGACGAACCGCGGAACCTCAAATTTAAATCTTTCAGTTCCTCGACAAACTTTCCGTCGACAAGCACGTCGAGGCAGTTCAACATCTCGTTTACCGTATCGAGGTTGCCGAGCTTACCCGTAAGCAAGTCCCTCTCCAAATCGTAGCCCGTGAAGCACCATAACGACTTATCGGGGCACGCCGAGCGAAGCTTTTTCAAAAACGGAGCAAGCGCGACTTGATTTTCGGGCTCGAACGGGTCGCCGCCAAGCAGAGTAAACCCCTTTATGTGGCTGGGTTTAAGCCCGTTTATTATTGAATTTGCAACCTCCTCCGTAAACGGTTGACCGTAGCAAAAATCCCAAGTTTCGGGGTTGAAACAGTTTTTGCAATGATTGCGGCAGCCGCTGACGTACAGCGAAACGCGCACTCCCGGCCCGTTGGAAATGTCAAACCACTTTATTTTAGCGTAATTCATAATTGATTAAAGGTGCAAAACCCTTGCCTTTATTTCCTTTGTTTTGCCGACGTTCCAAAAATTTTCACCCAGATAGCCGCAGGTACGGCGCGTTACGTTCATTTTTCTCTGGTCCTTGTTGTGGCAAACGGGACACTCCCACTCGTTGTCGGCGTTTATAATAATTTCTCCGTCGAAGCCGCAGACATGGCAATAGTCGGACTTAGTGTTGAATTCAGCGTATTGGATATTGTCGTAGATATATTTTACAACGTCCTCCATTGCCGTAAGGTTGTGGCGCATATTGGGAATTTCCACATAGGAAATAGCTCCGCCCGAAGAAATTTGCTGGAATTGACTTTCAAAAGTAAATTTAGAGAACGCGTCGATATCCTCGCGCACGTCAACGTGATAGCTGTTGGTGTAGTAGCCCTTGTCGGTAACGTCCTCGATAGTGCCGAACCTCGCTTGGTCTATCCTTGCAAAGCGGTAGCATAGCGATTCCGCAGGCGTTCCGTAAAGTCCGAAGCCCAGCCCCGTCTGCTTTTTCCACTTTTCGCAGTGCTCGCGCAGGGTATTCATAACCTTTACCGCAAAGGCCGTGCCCTCGGGGGAAGTGTGCGAAACGCCCTTGACAAGCTTAGTTGCCTCGTAAAGCCCGATATAGCCTAGCGAGATTGTGGAATATCCGTCAAGCAGATACTTGTTGATTACTTCTCCCGGCTGCAATCTTGCGATAGCGCCGTACTGCCAATGCACGGGGGAAACGTCGCTGGTAACGCCCATAAGCGCGTTATGGCGGCACATCAAAGCTTCATAGCAAAGCTGCAATCTGTCCTCTAAAATTTCCCAAAACTTCTTTTCGTCACCCTTTGCTAATATTCCGCACTGGGGTAAGTTGATAGAAACGACGCCTTGGTTGAACCTGCCCTCGAACTTGTAATTTCCCTTTTCGTCCTTCCAGGGAGAGAGGAACGAACGGCAGCCCATAGGGGAGAATACGTTGCCCTCGTAGTTTTCGCGCATTTTCTTTGCCGAAATATAGTCGGGATACAGCCGTTTTGACGAACACTTGACCGCAAGCTTTGTAAGATAGTCGTACCTGCCGCCTTTAAGACAGTTGTTTTCGTCCAAAACGTAGATAAGCTTGGGGAACGCGGGGGTAACATAGACGCCCTTTTCGTTCTTGATGCCCTGATAGCGCTGTTTTAAAATTTCCTCTATAATCTGCGCGTTCTCGTCGATATACTCGTCGTTTTCGTCAAGATACAAGAAAAGCGTGACGAAAGGGGACTGACCGTTTGTGGTCATAAGCGTGTTAATCTGGTATTGAATAGTCTGAACTCCGGCTTTGAGCGACTCGCGAAGCCTAAGCTCGACGAACTTTGCCTTTGTGTCGCTGTCGATGGTGTCCCCGAATTTTTCCTCGCACTGAGCAATGTACTTTTCCTTGGTCTTGCGAAGGTATTTTCCGAGATGAGCAATATTTACCGACTGTCCGCCGTACTGCGACGAGGCAACCGAAGCAATAATTTGCGTGGTTATTGTGCAAGCCGTCTGAAAGGACTTGGGGCTTTCAATCATTTTGCCGTTGATAACAGTGCCGTTATCGAGCATATCCTTAATATTTATAAGACAGCAGTTGAATATGGGTTGAAGAAAATAGTCCGCGTCGTGGAAGTGAATTGCGCCCTCTTCGTGCGCCTTGGAAATATGCTCGGGCAAGAGAATGCGCCTTGTCAAATCCTTTGAAACTTCTCCGGCAATAAGGTCGCGCTGCGTCGAAGCGGTGCGCGCGTTCTTGTTGGAGTTCTCCTCCATAACGTCCTTATTGGAATTGCGGATAAGCGAAAGTATGCTCTCGTCCGTGGTGTTGGCTTTACGGATGAGCGCGCGCTCGTAACGATAGAGGATATACGCCTTCATAAGTTGATATTTCTGTAACTCCATCAACTTTTCTTCGACCATGTCCTGAATATCTTCGACAAGCACTCTCACTCTGTGCCTTGCCGCGATATCGTCGGCGATAGCGTTAATTTGCGCGTCGGTAATTCTGTCCTCGACATCGACAGCCGCATTTGCTTTTCCAAGCGCTACGACTATTTTCTTTCTGTCAAATTCACAAACTGAATTGTCACGCTTAATAACTTTCATCTTTTTATCCTCCATTTCGTGCGAGTATATCAATCTTAACATATATATTGTAGTTTGTCAATAACTATAACCACAATATATTGTGTCAATATGCATAAAAAATACTTATCACCAACCGCCTTTCAAACGCGTCAGGGATAAGTATAATACTAAAATTTACCGTTGTCAAGCTTTGTAACACAATATCTTGTGTGAAATTTTCGACAACTTTCTACATATTGTAACAAGAGTGCAACGTTTATTCCCTTTCTTCCTCTAAAATAAGCTTAATTGCATTAATGCCGCAAATTGCTTCGTCTAGAGCGCATATAACTTTATACTTATCCCTCTTGAACCTCGAACGCGAGCTCCAATTCTCACAGCTTGCATGTCTGTTTATAGTTTCTCGCTTTTTAGAACAGTTTCCGCACTCCGTTCGCAAAAAGCAACTGTATGCCTTTTCGTAATAAGCCGTAAAATTACAGCAGGTAGTACATTCTCTTTTCATTTTTTTACTCCTTAATTGAATGTTTTACACTTTTATGTGTAGTGCAATAAAATTCTATTACACCTTTATGTGTTTGTCAAGCTTTTTAACACAAAATTGTGTAATATTATTTAAGAGGTACGCTTATGTTAAATTTTGGAGAAGCTTTAAAACAACAAAGAATTTCAAACGGATTAAGTCAAAATCAATTGGCACAAAAGACAGGTATATCACAACAAAATTTAAGCCGCTGGGAAAATGAAGAAAAAACCCCGAGTATAATATTTTGCGCACAACTTGCAGACTTTTACGGTATTAGCCTCGACGAACTTGTCGGTCGTAAATTTTAAAATAATTTAATTTATTGAATTATATGGATTTAAAAAGACTATGCGCTGTTTTTTAACGTAACGTCCGATTATTTACTCGGCTTAGAGGACGAAAGCGGAACTAAAATTAATATTGAATAAACTGACAGCCCTTCGCAAAAGCGAAGGGCTGTTTTTTATAATATTGTTTGATTTACCGCCTTTTTCCAACCTTCCAAAAGCCAAAGCCTGCGTATTTCCGACATTGTGGGCTTAAATTCCCTGTCGCAGACGGCGTTATTTTTTATTTGCCCTATATCCTTCCAATAGCCGCGAGTAAGGCCGGCAAGGTACGCCGCGCCGAGAGCCGTTGTTTCGACTATTTTAGGTCGGCTTACGTTTGCACCCAAGACGTCGGCTTGAAACTGCATTAAAAAATTGTTTTTACTTGCGCCGCCGTCAACGGCAAGGCGAGAAATACATATCCCCGAGTCGCGCTGCATTGCCCCGACAAGGTCGCAGACCTCGTAAGCGATACCTTCGAGCGCCGCCCTGACAATGTGCGCGCGAGTAGCTCCGCGAGTTATGCCCGTAATTACGCCGCGCGCCGCAGCGTTCCAATACGGAGCGCCAAGCCCCGTAAACGCAGGCACGATATAAACTCCGCCGCTGTCGGGCACCGAGCTTGCATACACCTCGCTTTCGTCTGCGGACTCTATTATTTTAAGCTCGTCGCGCAGCCACTGAATTACCGCGCCCCCGACGAAAACCGAACCCTCGAGAACGTAACACGGTCTTTTTTCAAGGCTTGCCGCGAGTGTGGTTACAAGTCCGTTGTTGCTTTTAACGGCTTTACCGCCCGTGTTCATAAGCAGGAAGCAGCCCGTACCGTAGGTGTTTTTTACGTCACCCTCGTCAATGCAGAGCTGACCGAACAGCGCCGCTTGCTGGTCCCCCACTACTCCGCATACGGGTATGGGCGCGCCGAAGTACAGCTCGTCTATGACGCCGAAGTTATGCCCCGACGGGTGCACGGACGGCAACATGCTCTTTGGAATGTCAAAAAGTCGCAAAAGTTCGTCGTCCCACTTCAATGTGTGAATATTATAAAGCATGGTGCGGCTTGCGTTGGTGTAATCGGTTGCAAATATTTTGCCCTTTGAAAGCTGCCACAAAAGGTATGTGTCGACCGTGCCGAACAGCAGTTCGCCGCGTTCGGCGCGCGCTCTTGCGCCCTCCACGTTGTCCAAAATCCACTTTATTTTAGTTGCCGAAAAGTAGGCGTCGGGCACGAGTCCCGTTCTGTTATAAATTTTTTCCTCGAAGCCCTCGCGCTTCAACTTGTCGGCGTATTCCGCCGTTCTGCGGCACTGCCAGACTATTGCGTTGTACACGGGCTCTCCCGTGTGCCTGTCCCACACAAGCGTGGTTTCGCGCTGGTTCGTAATGCCGACGGAGGCTATTTCCTGCGCGGAAACGTTTGCGCGGACTAACGCTTCACCTATCACCGCGACGGTTGACCCCAAGATATCCCTCGGTGAATGCTCAACCCAGCCCGGTTTGGGATAAATTTGCGCAAACTCGTGTTGCGCGCTCGAAACAATATTTCCCTTTTTATCAAAGACTATGGCGCGAGTGCTTGTCGTGCCCTGGTCCAATGCAAGTATGTATTTCATACAAACATTATACCACACCTGAGGCGCACAATGCAATAGCTAAATTAAAATTAACCCCGTAATATGCCGCATTTTCGGGTATATTTAAAAATTTTTTAAGCATACTTTTAGTATGAGCAAACGTAAACAAAATAAAATGATTGAAGACATATACGAAAAATGCGCCTGTGCAAACGAGTGTACGGGGCTGTTTCAGCGCGTTGCGCTCGACCCCGACGAAGTAAAAAAATTTCACGAACTTTATAACGAAGAAAGCGACTAAACAAGCGAAAGGGGGGCATATATGCCCCCCTTTCGCTTGTTTACAACTTTTCCGCTATATAATTTACATACTCTTTTACAAAGTCGCAGACTTTCAAATCATACAACATTCTCACGCCGGCGGCGTCCTCTATTTCGTTTACAACCCACCCCCCGTTATGGCGGATAAAATCGATGGCTGCAAAGTCGGGTTTGAGATAGTCGCAAATTTTTAAAACGCATCTTTTTTGATTTTCGTCGGGCTCGGCAAGTCGGGCGCTTCCGCCAAGGCAAAAATTACTTTTAAACCCCGAGTTTGCAGTGCGCAGAACGCTGTAAACTATTTTGCCGCCGACAACGTACACGCGCATATCTTTGCCGAGTTCGGAACACGGTTCTTGCGCAATGTAGTGCTTGGGATAGCTTGAAAGCTCCTCCTCTCCCTCAACCCAAAAAACTTCGCTGCCGCCGTGACCCGAGCGCGATTTTACGATTATGGGATATCGCGCGTTTTCGACTTGCCCCACAAGCGCAGTCGGCATAACGGGCAATCCGAGCCGTTTGCATAACAGATAGGTCAGCCATTTGTCGTTTGCCGTTTTCGATGTGAGCGCGTTGTTAAATACCCTTACGCCCTCGCTCTCTAATTTTGCGTTTATTTCGGGCGCAATTGCGCGGACTATTGCAAAGTCCGCCGCTTCAAAACAAGCCTCGGGAAGAGTTACAAGCTTAACGTCAAGCCCCCTTTCCTTAGAAATTGCAATAATTTGCTCTATAAACCAAAAATTGCGCTTTGCTCCCTCGCTGTCGTATATAAGCAACCCCCGCTTCATTTAAGCTTTTCCTCGATATACGCCAAAATTTCGTCGCTTAAATCTATGCCCGTACAATCGAAAGTGCTTTTAAAGTGCGGATTAGAATTTACTTCGCACACGAGATTTTTTTCCAAAAGCAAGTCAACGCCGCAAAAATCCGTGCCGACCGCTCGGCAGGCTTCCAGCGCTATTGCCGCCTGCTCGCAAGTAATTTCATACGCGCTCGCACTGCCGCCGCCCGTTATGTTCGAGCGAAAATCGCGCTTATTTTCGCGCAACATGCAACAGATAACATTGCCGCCGACAATGTTTACGCGCACATCGCGCCCACTGCTTTGAGAAATAAACTCCTGCATTAAAAAGTCCTTACAGCCCAAGGATTTGACTATGCTTTGCGCCTCTTTCAAACTGTTTGCAAGATATACCTGTTGCCCGAACGAGCCGTAAGCTTCCTTTATAATAATGGGCAACCCCAACATTTCGACTGCATTCGACAAAAACCGAATATCCGAATAGCCCGTGCCCTCGAACGTCTTGGGCGCAATAATTGTCTTTGGCGTCGGTACGCCGTACCTATCCAGCGCAAGCGAAGTTGCAATCTTGTTATCGCAGTTATAAATTGCCGAAGCCGAGTTAAAAGTGGGGATTAATTTTTCAAGCTGCGAGCAGAGCGCCACGTCCTTGTCCCAGAACAACGCAAAGTCGGGGAGCGACATATCTTTAAGCCCTCCAACGGGGCACAAAAGTTCTCCCGTACGCTTTAAAACAAGTTGCATTCCACGTCGCTTGGCGCTATCGACAAGCATTTGCTCGATTTCTTGAAACTTTTTTAAATTCAAAAAATTATTTACAACCAAAAAACCGCGCTTCATTTGTCGCCGTCATCTCCGTTACAGCTCTCTATTTTGCCGTTTTTGCGTTTCTTTACGCACTCGGTCAAAATATACTCTATCTGCCCGTTGACCGAGCGGAATTCATCGGCAGCCCAGCGTTCGAGTTCGGCATACAAATTTTCCGAAACCCTAAGCGGTATCTGCTTTTTCTTATTTCCGTCATTCATATCAATACAGCGAACCGCTGTTGACTATGGGCTGAGCGTCGCGGTTGCCGCAAAGTACTACCAACAGATTTGAAACCATTTGCGCCTTTCTTTCGTCGTCAAGCTCGACAATATTGTTGGCGGACAGCTTTTTAAGCGCCATTTCCACCATAGAAACCGCGCCGTCTACTATCTTTTGCCTTGCCGCAATTATAGCTGCAGCCTGCTGTCTTTGAAGCATTGCCGCCGCAATTTCGGGAGCGTAAGCAAGATTGTTTATGCGCGCGTCCATAATCTCTATACCTGCCATATCCACACGGTTTTGCAATTCCGCCTTCAATACGTCCGCAATCTCTTGCGAGGAACCGCGAAGCGACTTTTCGTCGCCGTTGTCGCTCACGTCGTAGGGATATTGCCTTGCAACCTGACGTATCGCGCTGTCACACTGCGTGGAAATGAAATTGAGATAGTTGTCTACCGCAAACACCGCCTTTGCCGTGTCGGCAATACGCCAAATGACTACAACGCTTATCTCAATCGGGTTTCCGTCCTCGTCGTTCACCTTTTGTTTGTCGTTGTTCAAAGTCATAGCTTTTAACGAAATTTTCTTGTTGTACCTGCCAGAAGCCGGATTTTCAACCGAACAGAACGGGTTGACAAAGAAAAAACCGTCCTTTTTTAACGTGCCGTAATACTTGCCGAAAAGTGTAAGCACTATGCCCTCGTTTGGCGCAAGCACCCTAAGGCCTTTAAGGCAAATTATACCGACCATTAAAATCAAAATGCCTAACAAGCTAAGTATAAGCGTAAGCGTCGGTATCTCTTCGGAAATAACAATACCGTAAATAGTTACCGCTATTCCGACAATTATCGACAAAATACTTACCGCAAGCATAAGCCAACCGCTTCTGCTCTTTACTTCTCTTTCCGCAATTTTGCTGTTCATAACCACACCTCTTCAAATTAATTTGATATCACTATGATATCAAATTAATTATACTATATAATATTTATTTTGTCAATACGGGCAAACAAAAAAACTTCCGTTAACGGGGAAGTTTTTTCGCACTTTTATTATTTTCTTTTTCGTCCTGTTCGTTTTCCTTGCCGTCGTCAAGCTCTTTTAGCATTTGTAAAAGCTTCTCTTCGGAAAGTTCTTCGCTTAAAGATGCAAGCTTGCCGTAAGCGAGCTTGTCATGATGAATTGTCATCTATGTCCTCCTCTCGGGCCGCCTGGACGTGGTCCGCGAGGTCTGGGCCCACCCGGACCGCCGGGTCTTGGTCCTCCCATAGGTCCGCCGGGTCTTGGTCCTGGTCTGCGATTAAACGCGCCCGAGATGGGCGGAGGGGGCGGCGGCGCAGGGCGGTGAGGTCTGTGCAAAGGATGGGGCGGCGGAGGCATAATTGGATGCCGCCTGTATATGCGCCTATGTCTGCCGACAATCATACCCATTTGCAAAAACGGATTTCTGCAATAGGGGTCGAGATAGTATCTGCCGCCGTAATAATAGAGCTGGCGAGTAAGTCCGTTTATGAGATTTACCGCAACAAGCGTACCCAAAATATTCGACGCCGTTGACTGAACGGGCGGCACGGATTGATAATATTGCTGGGTAGGCGGCGTGTTTATGGGAACGCCCGCGGGCAAACCCGACGTAGAGCCCACTATTGCCGAGCCGCAAGTAGGACAAAATGTGTCCGTCTGATTTACGGCAGAACCGCAGTTGGGACAAAAATTAGCCATTTCTACTCCTTATTTTTTTATAAATTCCAAAATTTCTTCAAATAGTTTTTTAGCGTCGGCGGTACGAGTGAAGCGCGGCGTCTTGTCTTTGAGCGAAGATAGGCACTTGGGCACAGCCATAGCCGTTGCCGCATGCAGCCGCTTTATACCCTTGAAACTGTCCTTTACATCGTTGCCCGTGACGGCATAAAGCACGTCCTGAGGGAACTTATAGGGGTTTGCCGTGGATACGACAACCATGTTCGTTTCGTCTTTTTTGTTCTTTTCAAACCAATCTACGGCAACCTTCATAGCACAGCCCGTGTGTGTATCCATAGTGTAACCCACGTCTACAAACACGTCGTACATAGCCTCTACCGCCGTTTCCTCATCGGCGTAGCCGCCGTCGAAGGTTTGCCTTATTTCCGCAAGCTCGTCAGCCGTAATCTCGTATCTGCCAAGCTTTTTCAAATCGTCCATACGCTTTGCGCACAGCTTTGAATTTCTGCCCGAAACCTCGAAAATAAGCCGCTCGAGGTTGGACGAAACGAGTATATCCATTGACGGAGAAGTAGTTTTATAGAACTCGCGACGGGTGTCGTAAACGCCCGTTTCCAAAAAGTCGGTAAGTATCTTGTTTTCATTTGAGGCGCAGTGCAACCGCCTGATAGGCAGCCCCATTCTCTTTGCATAGTAAGCGGCAAGGATATTGCCGAAGTTGCCCGTAGGTACGGTAAAGTCTATTTCCTCCCCCATCGCTATCTGTTCGGAGGAAACGAGGTCGAGATATGCGGAAAAATAATACGCTATCTGCGGCGCGAGCCTGCCGAAGTTTATCGAATTGGCAGAGGACAGCGCTATGTTGTGCTCTTTTAGCTTTTCCACGCAATCCGCGCTTGCAAAAATTTCCTTTACGGCTGTCTGACAGTCGTCGAAATTGCCCTTTACCGCTACAACGTTGACGTTACTGCCTTCCTGCGTACACATTTGCAGCTTTTGCATCTTTGAAACGCCGTCCGAGGGATAAAACACCATAATTTTAACGCCGTCCGCGTCCTTGAACCCTTCAAGCGCGGCTTTACCCGTGTCCCCCGACGTTGCCACGAGAATTAAAATTTCCTCTTTAATTCCGCACAAATCGCAGCCCCTACGCAAAAGATAGGGCAAGAGCGTAAGCGCCATATCCTTGAACGCGCAGGTAGGTCCGTGCCAGAGCTCGAGAATAAAAACGCCGTCGTCCAGACGCACAAGGGGAGCGGGGTCACCGTCAAACTTGGCGTATGCCGACTTACAAGCCGACAAGAGCCACTCTCTGTCATAGTCGGTAAGGTATTTTGAAAGTATTTCGGCTGCGCGCTCGGGATAGTCCAATTCAATCATCGCTTCAAGCTCGCTCAAAGAAACCTGCGGGAACTTTTCGGGAACGAAAAGTCCGCCGTTCGAGGCAAGCCCCATAACTATTGCGCGCGACGCGGTAACTTTTTCGGCTCCGCCTCTCGTACTTACAAACTTCATAAAAACTCCAAAAAACTTAGTTGCGAAGATAGCGCGCTATCTTCGCTGTAACTTATTTTAAAAAACGGCAACACGAAAAAAACGTGTTGCCGCGTTAGCCGAAAAAACAGGTTTTATCGCATTAAAGATATTTTTTTACGAAATCGGGAAGCTCGGACTCTTCACAGCTGAACGTAACGTAAATCGTAATATCGTTTTCACCGGATATTTTGTCGAGCATATAGAACATAGCAGCCAAATCCTTTACGTCTTTTCCCGAAATACGGGCAATGCCGTCGATATAAATATATTCGTGGTCGCTGTTGCAAGCGGCAACTCCCTTGATAAAGCCGCACAGCGCGTCCTCGCCGGCAACAGCCCAATCCGCAACGTCGATAAAGCGGATATTGCGCGCAATGTCGTACATACACCTCTTATTGTCGGTAATAAATACGCTTAAACCCTTTGCGTCTTTAGCATTTTCGTTAGCGTCGGCAATAAGTCTTTTGGTCTTGCCCGTGCCCTTAGGTCCGTAAATTAACTTTATCATAGAAAATCTCCTTATTATTTCTGGTTATATATATATTAGCATTTATAAAGAAGAATTTCAATATATTTTATAAAATTTCGTAAAAATTTTTTAATAGCACTCTTTTGCAAATTCGGCAATGCGATCCAAACCGTCGAGCATATCCGCCGTGGACAGCGCGTATGAAAGCCTGACCGCGTCGTCGTCACCGAAGCACACGCCGGGGGTTATTGCAACGTTTTTATGTACAAGCAAAAGATTTGCAACGTCCATACTGCCGTGAATTTTCTCCCCTTTGTAATTTTTGCCGTAGAGGTTGTCGCACAGCAGCATAACGTAAAACGCGCCGTGAGGAGAAACATAGTCCAACCCCAAGCTCTTCATTTCGTCAAGCTTTGCAAGCATCTTTTGCCGTCTTTGCCCGAAAACCTTTACCATTTCGTTCATCTTTTCGTTTCCGCCTTCGAGTGCGGCAATGGCGGCGTACTGCGTCATTGTGTTTACGTTTGACGTGGAATGGCTCTGGAAGGAAGAAATTGCCTTTGCTACGTTTGATGGGCAAGCGAGATAGCCCAAGCGCCAGCCCGTCATGGCATAGCTCTTGGAAACGCCGTTTATTATTATAGTCAAATCCTTCATTTCGGGGGAACACTGCGCTATTGAAAAATGTGGTTCTCCGCCGTAGATAAGCTTTTCGTAAATTTCGTCGGCAAGCACTACAATGTTGTGCTCTACGCACACCTCGGCAATGGCGCGTATCTCGTTTTCGGTATATACCGCGCCCGTGGGATTGCAGGGGCTGTTAAAGATTAACATTTTAGTTTGCGGACGGATAGCCGCCTCCACCTGCGCCGCCGTAATTTTATAGCCGTGACGGGGCGTTGCATAGATATACTCGGGAATGCCGCCGCAGCTTTTTACTACCTCGGGATACGTCAACCAATAGGGTTTTGGGATAAGCACCTCGTCTCCGGGATTTATTGTGGCAAATATAGCGTTGAATATAGAGTGCTTTGCGCCGTTGGAAATTATTATCTGCGAGGGGTCGTAATCGAGATTATTGTCGGTTTTGAATTTTTTGACGATGCTCTTTTTCAACGCCGGCAGACCGGACGCCGCAACGTACCTGGTATAGCCCTTGTCGAGCGCGTCCTTAGCCGCCTGACAGATATGCTCGGGGGTATTGAAGTCGGGCTCGCCGACGCCGAAGTTAATTACTTTTATTCCGGCGGCTTTCAGCTCGTTTGCCTTTGCGGAAACGGCAAGCGTCATAGACGGCGCAATGGTAGCTATTCTCTTTGAAATTTCAATCATAGTTTTTCCTCGCAACAAATTTAAATTATTTAGTGCCGAAAAGCCTGTCCCCCGCGTCGCCGAGTCCGGGCAGAATATACCCGTTTTCGTTAAGACCTCTGTCCAGCGTGGAAACATATACGGGAACGTCGGGGTGGGCGCAAGCCACCTTTTCAACGCCTTCGGGCGCGGCAATTATAGCCATAAATTTTATTTTTTTACAGCCGCGTTTTTTCAGCGCCGCAAGCGCGTCGCAAGCCGAACCGCCTGTTGCAAGCATAGGGTCGACAAGAAACACGGTCTTTTTTTCTATGCCGTCGGGAAGCTTGCAGTAGTACTCCTGCGGTTCCAAGGTTTCTTCGTTGCGGTACATACCTATATGCCCCACCCGAGCCGTCGGGAAAACCTTGTGCACACCGTTTACCATACCCAGCCCTGCGCGAAGAATGGGCACGATTGCCACGCTCTCTTCGGGAACGCGATACTCAACGGTTGTTTCAAGCGGAGTTTCGACCGTCACGGGCGCAAGCTCGACGTCGCGCATACTTTCGAAGGTCATCATCGTCGTAATTTCCTCGATAAGTTCGCGAAATTCCTTCATACCCGTGTTCTTATCGCGCAATATAGACACCTTGTGCCTTATAAGCGGGTGGTCAAACACAAAAACGTTTTTGTACTCTTTCATTATTTTTCCTCCGTATCTTTTAAATTTTCGGCTTGGGCATTTTCATTTACCGCAGGTTGCTCTTCCGCAGAATTTAAGTTTTCGGCGTCCTCTATGGTGAGTTGTTCGTTGCCGTCCCCGTTTTTTGTCTTTATGTTTACAAGAATATTTGTCAAGATACCCAAAATAAGCGCGCACGCTACTTCGGTTAAAATTATGGGGCCGAATTTAAGGCTCATTCCGCCGACGCCCGTAATTAAAATTACCGACACCACAAACAGGTTTCTGTTGTCACCCAAATTCGTTTTCTGCACCATTTTAAGTCCGGACACCGCGATAAAGCCGTAGAGCGCGATACACACGCCGCCCATTACGCAGTCGGGAATAGTAGAAAGGAATGTGACGAACGGCGCAATGAACGAAAAAATTATAGCCATAAGCGCGGTTACGAAAATCGTGACGACAGAAGCGTTGCCCGAAATAGCCACGCAGCCGACCGATTCGCCGTATGTCGTGTTGGGACAGCCGCCGAAAAGCGCGCCAGCAATCGAGCCGACGCCGTCTCCGAGCAGCGTTCTCGAAAGACCGGGGTCGCTCAAGAGGTCGCTTTCGATAATCGAAGAAATATTTTTATGGTCTGCGATATGTTCGGCAAACACAACGAAAGCTACGGGAATGTACGCAACGGCAATTGTTCCGATATACGCGCCCACAGACGAGTCACCCGGGTCGATTTCCCCGAAAGCCGAAACAAACGCAAAATCGGGATACCACTGCATATCCGCAAACTTTGTAAAGTCGATTATGCGCATTGCCTCGGCGCCCTCGATGTAGCTGAACGCGGTAAAGACGGCGGCAAGAATATAGCCTGCAAGAATACCCATTACGAAAGGTATCATTTTCAAAAATTTTTTACCGTAAACAGAACAGACCACGGTAGTTGCAAGAGTTGCAAGCCCGCACAGCAGACACAGCCCGGAATTCAAAGTCATCACATAAGCCGAAGCGTCTGTGTCGAACACGCCGCTGACAGCCTGTCCCACAGCGTTTCCGGCAAGAGATAGACCGATAATCGCAACCGTAGGACCTATTACCACTGCCGGCATAATTTTATCTATCCACTTTACCCCCGCAAACTTTACCGCCACTGCAATTATAACATATACCGCTCCGGCAAACACCGCGCCGAGCAGCAAACCTATATAGCCGAGCGAAGCCGAAACGCCGCCAGCAAAAGCCGAAAGCATACTGCCGAGAAATGCAAACGAGCTGCCGAGAAACACGGGGCTTTTAAATTTTGTAAACAGCAGATATACCAAAGTTCCGACCCCCGCGCCGAAAAGCGCAGCCGAAGGAGACATATTTGCAAAGCCGTACTTGCTGTTGATTACCATAGGAACGGTAATTGTTGCCGCGAGTATTGCTAAAAGTTGTTGGAGAGCAAACAGCAAAAGCTGCGCGGGCTTGGGTCTGTCCTTTACCCCGTAAATTAGTTTCATTGATGCATATCCTCTTTATGTATTTTTACGCGCCGCAACAGCGGCGGTTTTTTATAGCCTTGTAATTTTAAGTATAGCCTAATTTAATTATAATGTCAACACTTGCCCCCTAAAAATCGCAGCGTTATTTTTTGGTGCAAAAAATTCGGAAAGGCACGCGCCGACTATAAACACCGTCAAGCTTGCGCCGATACCGAAAGCAAAAAGCAGCCAGGGCGGATAACCAAATCCGACGGTTGCAACGGAAATAGCCTCGATAACGCACAGCGAAGTCAAAATAAGCGGACTTGCAAACTTGACGGAAAAGTTAAAAAGCCTTTGGGACATTTTAAGTTTTTTGGTAAATTTGTTTATTTCTTCGACGAGAACGCGTGATTTTTTTGAAAACGCGATAAGCACGCACTCGGCTATGCCGAGCAGTAAAACGTTGTAAAAGTTTATGAACCTGTCGCTTATATCGACTATAACGGGCGCGGCGGTCGTCGCAAATATCAAACTTATCGCTCCGCCTATAAGGCAAATTTTAAGCGCGTATGATTTTTTGGATTTTTGCCTTGCGGCGGCAAAGGGAGAAAGAAATGCTTCGAGCATTGACACAGCCGACTGCACCGCCATCATCGCAAGCGAGGAATAGAACAGCACCCCTACCGCGGCGTTCAACGCGGTATTGGCGCCGAAAAGCATTGTTATTGCCGCAGGATAAATTACAAACGCCGTGACTATTCCAGACGGGCTTATTTCGCTCTGCAATCCGCAGCCGTACAGGGTAGTGAACAGAACCGTTGAAGCGAGTACCGAAACCAAAAAGTCCGCCGCCGCAATTATCAGCGAGCAGGTAAAGATATTTGTGCCCTCGGGCAGATACGAGCCGTATGTCGGCATAATACCCACCACCACCGACAGTGAAAAGAATACCTGACCGAGCGCGGTTATCCAAAGTTCGGGCTCGGCAAGATGAGAAAAGTCGGGTGTAAAAAGTGCGGACAGCGCCTGTGCGGAGTTGGCGTACATAAGTCCCCTTGCCGCCATAAACACAAGCAACATCAGAGGTATTGCCACGGTAAACTTTGCCGCCTTTGCAAGCGTGCCCGCACCACCTCTCAGACATAAGTACATAAACACCCACGCTACGATTATACAAGGGGCAACTATCAATGAAATTCCGTGAATACCCCCGTCATATGCCGCGTTTAACGTCGTTTGGAAGAAATACTGCGAAATTTGCGTACGGGATAACGAGGGCGCGGCGGTCGACAGCGGAACTATGGTTATTATCATTGAAATTATCCAACCTGCAAGCCCTGCGTAGATGACTGCGGTAAACAGCGAGTTTAGGCAGGACGTCCAGCCCACGGCTGCCCCGAGTTTTGGACGGCGGCTTGTCAGGGCAGACATGCAGGTCGGGGCTGCGCCCTTTAACTTTCTGCCCAGCGCAATTTCGGCGTTTAACAGCGGTATGCCGAGAACAATAAGCGCAATAAAGTAGATAAATAAAAAAGTACCCCCGCCGTATTTGGCGCAAAGTCCGGGGAAACGTAACGCATTGCCCAGCCCTACCGCCGCGCCTATACTTGCAAGGATAAAACCTTTTTTTGATTTGAATTTTTCAGCGGACATACTTTATTTATATATTTTATGCCGCTATTATATGTCTAAACCCCGACATATGTCGGGGTTTAGACTTAATATGCAATTTTTATTTATTATGCTTTGTCAACACCACCAGTGTCTCGACGTGCTTTGTTTGAGGAAACATATCGAAGGGAGTTACCGACTCAATATTGTAGGGAGCGTTTTCAGGCAATGTATGCTTTATAAGCCCGCCGTCCTCCTCGCGCAAAGTACCGACAAGCAGCCCCAAATCACGCGCCAGGGTCGAGGGATTGCAGGAGACAAGCACTACCTTTTCGGCACCCGACCGCGCAACGGCGTTTACAACCGACCGCTCCATACCCTTTCTGGGCGGGTCGCAAACAATAATTTTACGGCTGTTGCCGACAAGCGCGGCAACTTCATCTATCTTTTCCTCTACCTTTCCGCAAATGTTGAACATCTTGTTTTGCAAGCCGTTTTTATCCCTCAATGCGTCGGCGCAGCGCGACGCCTCCTCCACTATTTCTATACCAAAGCTTTTGCCGCACTTTTTTGCAAGCATAGCGGTAAGCATACCGCCGCCGCTGTATAAATCGAGCGCGACGCAGCCTTCGTCGGCTTCGTCGAGCACCTTGGCGTATAATTTTTCGCGCACTTCGTCGTTTACCTGCAAAAAAGTATTTGCGCCTGCACTGTATTTAATGCCGCAATCTTCCGCCTCGAAGCTGCCTTGCCCCCGACATATGCGCCATTTATCGGAAAAAAGTGCGTTGGTTCGAGAGTTATTTATATTTACTAAAAAGGTAAAGTTGTCAAAATCTTTTTCAAGCTCGACTATAAGCGGCGCAACGTCCAAATCTTTTGCGACAACAAGCGCAAATATGTACGCTCCCTTTATCTCGCGTACAACTATTCTACGCAGTATTCCCCTGCCCGTTTGCTCGTCATAGCCGCATATATGGCGGGCAACGGCAAAATTTTCGACCGCAGAAATAACTTTTTTGACCCATTCGGACTGAATAAGGCAGTCTTTTACGGGAACAATTCTATGGCTGTGTAAGCTATAAAAGCCGCATACCGTTTTGCCCGACTCCGCGCCTATCGGCAAAGCGAGCTTGTTGCGGTATCTGTATTGACTTGCACAGCCAACGCAGGGCTGCACCTTTACGCTTATACCTCCGATTTTTGCAAGCGCATTTTCCACAAGCTGTCTTTTAAATTCGAGTTGAGCGGCATAATCCATATGCTGTAATGCGCACCCGCCGCACTTTTTAAAAACTTCGCAGGGCGGATTGACCCGTGAATATGCCTCGTTTTCAATGCTTTCTATCTTTCCGTAGGCGATATTTCCCTTTACTTTGAGGGCTTTGAATTTAACCTTTTCTCCTATAAGACAAAAAGGCACAAATACCGTTGTGCCCTCTACCTTGATTATTCCCTCGCCGTCGGTGCCGAGCCCCGATACGACGCCTTCGTATATTCCGTTCTTTTGCATTTTATTTTATTATCCTCTGTACGACGAGATTAACCGTTTTCTGACACCGTATAATAAACCAATCGTAGATAATGAAAAACGCCGTGCCGAGCGTAAAGATAAACACATAGATATAGTCGTTCAATACCGCGTAAAATTGCTCGGGCAGAAACTCTCCGCCCAATACGCCCTCGAACACCAGCAGGTACGCCACCACCAAGGTTGCGTCGAACCAAAGCGCCTTTATGACGAGCGCAATCCATCTGTTTATATTAAACTTAAGTTGCAGCGCGTTGACAAGCGGATGAAGCCCGAAAAACATCGCAAACGGAACCAAGCTCCAAAACTGCGACGCCGCGCCAAGAGCGACCGCGAGAATGCAAGTGCCTATATGTGCGAGAAAATCCCCGACATAGAACCCCTTTGAAATGGGAACCATAAGCGCGAGAATGCCGAAAATATAGCCCGTTGCAACGAGATATCCGCTTAAAATGCCCAGCGCCAAAGCGCCCGAAGCCGCCGCGCAGGCAATGCCCGAAAGCGCTATTTCAAAAGCTTTGCCGTATCTTTTTTTGCCCATCTATCGCTTAACCGCAATTAAAACAACTATTGCAGAGGCAGTTAAGCAACAGGTTGCAATAACAGCACTCGATACAGCTTGCACACATATCTCCGCCCATTTGACTTTCCGAAGGCGCGCTGTTCATATTCTGCCCCTGATATGCGCTATTGTTATAATTTTGTCCGCTTTGATACTGCCCGTTGGGGCTGTTTGAAGCGTCGAAATTAATTTTTTCGTTGAGCTTACGGTAAGTTTCCTTGTACTTTTCGTTGTCGGGCTCGAGCTGAATTGCTATTTCAAGCTGTTTTTTACTCTCGTTAATCCAATTTTTGCGGTAAAACACCACGCTTTGCAAATAGTGCCATCTTGCGCCGCGTTCGTTAAACGAGTCAAGAACGCGCTGGGCGTCCTGAATATTTCCCTCGTTCAAAAATGACTCGACGCGCTCGTAGGCGTCTCCGCCTTCGCTCATAGTAGAATTTTCGCTCAATTCCCCCACAAGCTCGTTATAAGCCGTTTCGATACGGGTAAGCATTCTTGCGGCATTGTTGCCGACTTCGCCGTCCATAAAGCGCTCTTCGAGATATTTGGCCCTCAAAGCCTCGTAAGCGTCCTTTATTTCCTGTAACGTCGCCCCCTCGTCAAGCCCGAGAATTTCAAGATTTTTTTTGTTCATTAACTGCTCCTTTAAGCGTTGTTTTTACAATCGCCGTAAAAAATCTTCCGCGTCTTCATCGGAATACCGCGCAAAATTATGTTATCGGTCAAGTCGTGATTGAAGTGAAATTTGATATTCGCAAGGCACTCGCGCATATCCGCAAACAGACTGTCGAAGATAAACACAAGCTCTTCTCCGCCCTTTTTGACGGCCTCAACCCTGCTATTTACTTTATAAACATTGAAAAGTACGTTGAAACGCTTTTTTTTGACGTCCTTGTCATAATCATCGAGCGCGTCGGCAAGATATACCCATTTGCCCAAATCATAGAAAAGACGTTTAGTGTACTCGGTAGAGAACTCTTTTAAAAGATATTCGGAAAGCTCCCTCATCATTACCGCCGTCGGCTCGCACACGGCGTCGATAATCTCGCAACCGCTGTTTTCAAGCTCGGCAAGCGCCAATGTTTGCCGCCTGACAATGCCGTCCAGCTCGGAATGAAGCTTTAACGCACGCCTATAACCCTTTTTATAGAGCTTTGCAAGCATTCCGTGCCCGTCCCCGTCCTTTTTGTCGTCGCACAGCTTATAATATGCGAGAACGACGTTTACGCAGCCTATAGCGACGGAAATATCGTCCACCTTAGCTATCTTTCTGCGGCGCAACCAATGCAGCACACAGCGTTTTTTTTCGATTACCACGTCCTCTCCGCGTATATTGTGGACGAGAGCGGAAGTAAACGCCATGTCGTAAGTCAAGCCGCATCTTGCGCGCTGTCCGCAACCTTTACCTATGCTCTTGCAAAGTCCGCAATACAGCGCCTTATATAAAGTTTCGTCCTTCTTGAAAAGATAGGGCGTATCGGGGTTTATATATCCAAACATTGTGATACCTTACTGCGGGATGCGCTTAAGCGTAGCGGCTTCAAAGCTGATAGAAACCTATTTTTTTATAGACCTTACCAAGCGTTCTGCTTGCCGCTTTGTTTGCAAGTAATGCTCCTCTTTTCAACACTTCGTCAAGATAGGTTTTATCGGAAAGCAGCCTTGCCTGTTCGCTCTGAATGGGCGCAAGCTTATCGGCAACAAGTTCTCCCACAGCAAGCTTCAAGTCCCCGTAACCCTTACCCTCGAACTCACGCTCTGTTTCCGCCATACTCTTTTGTGAAAATACCGAGTAGACCGTAAGCAAATTTGATACCCCGGGTTTTGTTTCGGGGTCGTATTTTATTAAGCTGTCGCTGTCGGTTACCGCGCGCTTGAATTTGCGGATTACGACGTCCCTATCGTCGGACAAGAATACCGCGCCGTTGGGATTTTCAGCGGATTTGGACATCTTCTTTTCGGGGTTTTGCAAATCGTTGATTTTGGCGCCCGTCTTCATATAAAGTGCTTCGGGAACCTTGAAGGTCGGGGAATAGATGTTGTTGAACCTCTGCGCTATATCCCTTGCTATTTCAACATGCTGCCGCTGGTCCAAGCCGACGGGCACACAGTCTGCCTGATAAAGTAAGATATCCGCCGCCATCAGCACGGGGTAATCCATAAGACCCATATTTATATTTTCCGTATGTCTGGCGCTTTTATCCTTAAACTGCGTCATTCTCTCCATTTCACCGACGTATGTGAAGGTATTCAACACCCAGCAAAGCTCGGCGTGGGCGGAAACGTGAGATTGAAGGTATAAAACGCATTTTTCGGGGTCGATTCCGCAAGCTATATACAAAGCGAGCAGGGACAGCGTTCTCTGCCTCAATTCTGCAGGATTTTGCCTTACTGTTATTGCGTGCATATTTGCTATGGCAAAAAAACAGTCGTAATCGTCTTGCAACTTTTTCCAATTGGAAATTGCGCCTATATAGTTGCCGATAGTTAGATTGTTTGTTGGCTGTACCGCAGAATACAGTACTTTTTTGACGTTTTCCATAATTTTAATGCACCTTAATCGAGTATTTTAAATTCAACCATTATAATATTAGCACATAGCGGCGCAAAATGCAAAGATTTTTAAATAAATTAAAAAGTATTCATAAATTTTACACATAAGTGTATATCGTAAACTTTTGATTGACAAGCATTTTGACGTGTGCTAAAATTGTCAAGACTAACAATGAAAAAGAAATTCGGTTTGAAAATTTCCGCTTGGCAATATTTAGCCATCGGATACCTCGGCGTAATGCTTATCGGCAGTATTTTATTGATTTTACCGTTTGCAACCGCCGAAGGCAATTCAACTTCATATATAAACGCGCTGTTTACCTCGTCGTCGGCAACGTTCGTAACGGGGCTTGTTACCTACGACACCGGCACGCATTGGTCGCTGTTCGGGCAGCTTGTGATACTGTTATTGATTCAACTCGGCGGAATAGGATTTATGACCTTGGTGTCGTCAATGCTAATGCTAATAAAGCACAATATCGGGTTGTATGAACGCAAAGTAATGCTTCTCGACGCAGGCGGCAGCAATAAATACACGGGGCTTTTTGTGCTTATTAAGCGTATTTTTCTCGGGACTATACTGTTCGAGTTTTTGGGCGCTTGTCTGCTTTGCATAAGATTTATTCCCGATTTCGGCGCCGCAACAGGGATTTATTACTCGATATGGCACTCTATTTCCGCCTTCTGCAACGCCGGTTTTGATTTAATGGGAGCCGTGGGCGGAAGCTCTTTAAGCAACTATGCCACAGACCCTCTCGTCAGCCTTACGGTATGCGCGTTGATTATTATCGGCGGTCTTGGTTTTTGCGTATGGAGCGACGTTTTAGACTGCAAATGCAAAATAAAAAAATTTCAGTTAAACACCAAAGTAGTTCTTCTTATCTCTCTCATAATTTTAATTTCGTCCACAGGGCTGTTTCTTATTTTCGAGTGGAACAACGAGAACTATGCAAATTACCACTTCGGGGAAAAGCTGCTTGTATCTTTTTTTAACGCGACGACTATGAGAACAGCGGGATTTTACACCACCGCGCCAGAAACTCTGTCCGAAAGCGGATATATCCTTGCCGTCAGCCTTATGTTTATCGGCGGCAGCTCGGGTTCGACTGCCGGCGGAATAAAAGTAGGAACATTCTCGGTAATTTTAGTGGGAATGCTCGCTGCATTCAGAGGGCGCAGAGATATCAATATCGGCAGTAAGAGAATCGAACATTCACTGCTCTCCCAGGCGCTTGCCATTTTTGCAGCCTGTCTTGTAATTATCGTCACGGCGGCGCTCCTTATATGCGCTTTCGAGCCGGATTTAACTTCGAAGGCGGCGCTGTTCGAGTGCACTTCCGCGCTTACCAACACGGGACTGAGTTTGAGCATAGACGGACAATCCTGCACAGCATCTTTGGGAATTGCCGCAAAAATAATTTTGATTTTTTTAATGTATGCCGGAAGAGTAGGCATTTTAACCCTTGCGCTTGCGCTTGGAGGAAAACAAAAAGTAGGCGAACTGCGTAAACCCGTGGACTCGCTTTTAATAGGATAATTTATGAAGAACGTTTTACTTATCGGAATGGGACAATTCGGGCAAATATTGGGAAATAAGCTCGTAAGTATGGGCGACGACGTTATGATAGTCGACAAGGACGAGAATATTATAAATACGCTCGCGCCCAAATACACCGGAGCGGTCATAGCCAACTGTATGAACGAGGACAACTTAAAGTCCCTCGACATACCGTCGTATGACGCCTGCGTCGTCACTATTGCGGACGACTTTCAAAGTTCGCTTGAAATTACATCGCTGCTGCGCGACTTCAACGCAAAGTATATAATTTCAAAGGCAAACACCGAAATACAGAAAAAATTCTTATTACGCGCCGGCGCCGACGAAGTTATTTATCCCAACCGCGACACCGCTGAAAAACTTGCCGTAAAGCTCAACGCGCAAAACGTTTACGACTATATCGAACTCGACTCGACGTATTCAATTTTTGAAATTGCCGTTCCCGTAAAATGGATAGGCAAATCGATACGCGAAGTAAACGCCCGCGCAATTTACGATATTAACATACTGACAATAAAAAAAGCCAACAACATTATGCCAATGCCCACTCCCGACACCGTTTTCGAGGAGCACGATAAGATGGTCATATTCGGCAATACCGAAAAAATAATAGCCTTTACCAACAAGAAGAAGTAATTTAAGCGTATTATGCTTTGACGACGGATTTTAATGTTCGATTTATTGTTAGATAAACTGTTTCCAAGAAACTTAACCTGCGATATTTGCGGCGTTGAAACTTTCGGGAACAACCTATGTAAAAGTTGTTTTAAAGATATGCGGTTTAACGACGGCGTTACCTGTCCCGTTTGCGGCAGAAAGACCGTGCGCCCCGAAATTTGCCTCGACTGCAAGTACGAGCCGCCCAAGTTTACCTTAGGAGTCTCCGCGCTGGTATATTGCGACAACTCCGCCGTGCTCGTCCATAAATTCAAGAACGGCAGCGGATATTTGAAGGAATATTTTGCAGACTTGATGACGGAAAAAATCGCGCAATTTCCAAATTGCGACGCATTGGTATTTACGCCCATGTCGAAGTCCGACGTGCGCAAGCGCGGATATAATCAGGCAAAACTGCTGGCATCGGCAATTTCAAAGAGAACGGGCATACCCATTTTGGAAAATGCGCTGGAAAAAGTCAAAAGTACCAAGCAGCAAAAAACGCTTACTCGCAAAGAGCGCGAGGACAACTTAAGGGGTTGCTTCAAAGTGCACAAAAACGAAGTTAACGGCAAGAAAATTATTTTGGTAGACGACGTTCTGACAACAGGCGCTACCGCAAACGAAATTTGCAGCGTACTTTTATCCTGCGGAGCAAGCGCGGTTTATTTGGTTACCGCCGCATCCGTAGAATACAAAGCCGAAAATTGAGTTAAAAATTTGACAAAACACGGCTAAAAACGCTTGTAATTTTTTCTCAATAAATATATAATAGTTGAGTAATCGGTTTTTTCGGTTACATATATTGGGGCGTCGCCAAGCGGTAAGGCAACGGACTCTGACTCCGTCATTCGGGTGTTCGAATCACTTCGCCCCAGCCACAAAATACGGGCTTTTTAAGTTAAAAAAGCCCGTATTTTTATATTTTAAAAATGAAAAACCGCGTAGAATGCGTTTTAAGCGGTTTTACCCCCTCTCTCGTGGTAGGTATCAACCCTTCCTTTTTTGAGCCTTAAAATCGTTATGCCCCACAGTTGCCCCACAGTTTGTAAAAATTTTGTTTTGCTTTTGCCCCACAGTTTCAAAAAGTTATTCTTGAGTTCATTTATAAAAATATATCTTAAAATAAATAAAAGACTTTCGAGATATTTCCCGAAAGTCTTTTATTTATTATTCAAATGATAATTTTTTAGAAATAATTTCCGCCGAAGTGATATGCTGTTCTTCTTCAAAATGCGCATAAATCTTTTCCGTTGTTGCAAGTTGGCTATGCCCTAACCACTTTTGTATATCCTCCATTTTGATACCTTCGTGCCGCATAAGCGTTGCACAACTATGTCGCAAATCGTGAAATCGTATATGTCGAAAACTCTTCCTTTTTAAATGCTTAATAAACTCACAGGTAATATAGTTTGGATTGTAATACTCGCCGTCCTCGTGAACGTAGATATAACCCACTCCCTTATAGCTGTTGCCAAAAAACTTTTTCTCCGCTTCCTGTTTATCTTTCATACGCAAAAGCATTTGCTCTATAACTGGCATTAGCGGCAACGTCCTAAGGCTTTTCTTTGTTTTGGTTCTTTCCTTTTCCACACAGGTATACTTTCCATCCACAAAGCAACCTACTATAGTTCGACGTATCGTTATAGTCTTATAATCAAAATCCACAGCCGACCATTGCAAGCCCGATATTTCGCTTCGTCTTAATCCGTAATATACCGCCATATATACAGGGAATTCAATTTGCGTGCCCTGTACCGATAACAATAATTTTTGTAATTCTTTCTGATTATAATAATCTCCAATAAACGGATCTGCCTGCGGCAATTTTACTTTATCTGCGGGATTACATAAGATTTTATCCTCCACATAAGCATCTTGTAATGCCTTACGAATATTGGAATGATAATGCTTTACCGTTCCCGCACTTACCTTTTTTACCTGTGCCTTATAGAAGTCGTTTATATCCTGCGCTGTTATTGCTTGTAAAGTAATTCTTCTTTGATTAAAATACGGTACAATAGCTCTATTAATTTGTCTTTTATAATTACAGTAAGTCGACTCCTCTATTACACCGCGTTGTGCTTCACACCACTCCTGCATATAGTCCCCAAACAATACGTCATTACGTTGTATAGGTTTTATAATTGCCCGTTCTTCCTGTTCAGGTAGCAACTGTTGCTCTTCTGGGCTGTAACGCTTTTGATAATCGGCAAGAAGCTGTTCTGCCTTTCTCTTATTCCCTCTCACTTTCAGCCCCGTGGATTTCCAAATCTGTTTTCTTTTTCCCTCTTCATAGTACGAGATAATTATGTAATAATAGTCGTGTTTTTCCCTTAAACAAGCTGATACCATTTTAATCCTCCTGTAAATTTATTCCCAAATATTCAGCAAGCGACGTTCGAGATATGCGATATTCTCTGCCTACTTTTAAATGCTTTATATTGTGTTTCTCTATAAATCTATAAGCAGTAACTCTACTTATGCCCAAAAATTCGCATATATCTTTTATATCCATTGCATCCTGATATTCAGAAAGCTTCATTCTTTTTTTCTCCGTCAATGTTTTATTTTTCCCTCCTTTTACACAAAGAAAGGCGTACCCATTAATCGGCACACCTTTTTCAATGTGCAGATTAATTGCATATTGAGTTTTAACATATAAGCACGACCTTAAAGGCCGTGCTTATATACTTTGCTATTCGGTTTTTTTCGGGCCGTACTGATTTTGCAAGGCTTGATACCCTGCGAAAATCAGCTCCACCTTTGTAATTCCGTACTTGTTTAGGAACGCGTTTATTTCTTCGCCATATTCGCGGTCAATACTCGTTCCAAACATAATGGACTTTTTTTTGCGTTCGTCCTTATGCCTTTCTTCATAAGTACGCTTTATTATACGCCTCGGCGTATCTTCTTTCTTTCTCGGCATTGGTTAGCTCCTTATACAACGTACACGATTTCGTTTAAGATTTCTTCTTCTATAAGTTTTTGTATTTCCGTCATTCTGCGGTAATCTTCGATAAAGTTGCCCGTGCGCTTATATCGCTCGTCCTGTTCAAGCCTTGCCCGCATTGTTTCCTGTAACTCCGCCGCTTGCTTATCTACGCCGTGAAGGTAAGTAGGCAAATCGGCAATCGTCCAATCAATACCCTTATCTTCAAGATATTTCTTTTTCAGAGTGCCGTACTTTCCATAAACGTGCTTTTCGGGCTTTACCGCTTCGTGATAGATTTTTATTTCCTCTACCGTAAGCCCTTCGCCGCGCTCCGCTTTCATAATTACTTGTTCTTTCTTCGTCATATCAATTACCTCCGTATATCGTATATATACGATATTACTTTGTTTTTGATTTGTCAAGCCTTTTTAGCATTATTTTTTACTATTCGCCTATGAAAATTTTTGTTTTTTGAAGATTAACCAATAACTATGCGATTTGGCTACACAATTTTGCTGTTTTGCGTCTTTTTGATATTTTCGCTTTGTTGCCTTAATGAGAATATCTTTGAGAATAAACCCGTTATGCATAGCAAAATTGATAATATCATTATGCGTACAATAAAACTTCCCGTCAGTCATATCTTGACATTTGAACGCAAGTACACCTCCTTTTAATAATTTTTTATGTATCGCCAATATACTTTGTTGATACATTTTTAATAAATCTTCATAACTTTTGAAATAGTTAAAACGAGCGCACATTTTGTCGCTGTTTTTTGACACCCTGCTTCTAAACAAAAATGGGGGATCAAAAACAACGCTCGTTAAACTATTGTCAAAATATGTCTTTAATATATAATGAATCAACGATAAGCATTGTAATAGATAATTATCGTCATTTAGAAAAAGCGCAAAATAATTTAATTTACTCATAGATTACCAATTAATACATATCCATTTTTAACTGCAACACAGAATTTTTTGTTGAAATATATTTCATTAATTTATGAATGAAAAGGTCATGAAATTTATCCGCATGACTTAGAGCTTCGGCTTTATTCTTATCATCATTCCACCAATCTTCATCATCACTAACTTTAAGATTTAAAAACCACTCATATTCATCTTCTATTTCACTTACAATATTGGCAACTTCCTTATCTTTCAATGCTATTTCATGCAAACGCTCAAATGGAGTCATTTTAACATAGCGTTTAACATCCTGAGGGCCAATTGATTTTTTGTATAAGCACGCTAATAATGAGAAACAAGTAAGTAGCCTCGAAAACTTTAGTTTTAACCTTTTCCAATATCTCTTATTAACTTTGTCGTTGTTATCACGTCGATATTCGTAGTTTAAAGTTAGAGTATACCAATAACGCAGTATATCGTTCATCAAAAACATTGGATAAAAATCCTGTTGATGATCTTTATAATCCGCAAAGTATACATCAATTATCTTATCCAACAAACGATCATATATTTCTTTATTAAGTAGAGGTTTACTTTCCAACAACAAAAGAGCACGCGCCGTTAGACTATTATTGTAATCTTCCTTTCTGCTTCCAATATCAATAAGATCTTCTTCAGAAATAAAGTCCCAATACATACCACCTTTACTAGGTGGAGGAAAACCAAGATCTTCATTAATTTTATTCATTTGAGAGAAAAAACAGTATTTTTCTAAGTTTGTAAATTCATAACACTTTTTTCATCTGTTCATAAATTTTATCTGCAATGCTTTTTTTATTGCACATAACGATATTTTTAATTTCTTCGAATGTGAATTTTTTATAAAACGCATCAAATAAATTTGTTATCAAGTCATATAGCAAATCGCAACAAGCGTCATAATCAACTTCGGGGCGCTTGCTTATTTCATCGACTATAACCTTCATAGGATTGAGCGCATTAAAATCAAGCACTTTGCCTTTAAGTATCTCGATATCTCCCGAATTAATAAGATTTTTCAAAATAATATCATTGGGAATAGGATAATAATTGAAATCGCTTGTATCCAACGTAAACTTTTCAAAATAATAGTTGGATTTGTTGTCACGGGTAACTTTGATTTGCGGAATAGTTATAGTTCCGTTTTCGATTATTCTGCGTTGTTTTGTAATTTCTTCTCCTACAAAACGACGGACAATATCGGAAAAATCCGTTCTGCGATTAACTATTTCGGCAATATCCTCATCTGCGACAATTTCGTCAACCAACGCGTCGGTGCTAACCTGTGAAAGTTTATCCCGACCGAAAACCATATAATTTTCAATTAATTTTTTGGACGCCTGAGTTGCCGTTTTTACAATAGTTTCCCGTTCCTCGATAGATAAATTTTCGGTAGTTTGCAAAAACAAACCGAATTCTTCCAAACTTCTTTGAACGACTCCTTGATAAGTGGGGGAAACAAGCAGAGCTTCGCTTTTTTCAATGTCTTCGGCATATATGATATTTCCCCTATTAAGTAAACTTTTAGGGTCGGAAGCCGCCTTAATAATCTCTTCGAACTTGTTATGCGCCGTTATAATAAGCGAATCAACGTCCCTGTCCCCCGTTCTTTTACCGTAAGGCATTCTAAGCCCTCTGCCTATCGTCTGCTCACGCAAAGTTTGACTTGCGGCTGTGCGTAACGGAATTATTGTATATAAATTGTTAACGTCCCAACCTTCTTTAAGAATACTGACGTGAATAACTATTTCGACGGGATTATTATAATTTTCAACATCCAACAATAACTGTACATTTCCATCCTTTTCCAAACCCTTCTGGTTACTGTGTAGAATTATCGTCTTATTTGCATATTTTCCCCCATAAAAATCAACCGAGGAAATGAAAGATTTTACCTGTTCCGCATGATTTGTATCTTTACAAACTACCAAGACAAACGGCTTTATCTGTTCGACGCCGTTATTAATTGCATAGCCTTTAAGCCTTTCTTTGATTCGCTCATGATTTGCTATACCGTCGGTCAGCATCATTTTGTCCATCTCTTCTTGCGAGAAATTGTAATCGGCAATATCCCGCCTTGTCATTGCATATGGAGTTTTTGTAAACCCGTCGGCAATAGCGGAAGAAAGCGGATATTCATAAACGACGTTTTTAAATTTAACCGTCTTTGCCCCGTGCTCTACCTGCGGCGTTGCGGTAAGCTCCAACCCGAGAACAGGTTTTAATTCGTTGATTGCCGCCAAGCCTCTGTCTGCGCGGTAATGATGAGATTCGTCCATAAGTACAACCAAATCATTACACGACGCCAAAAAATCAAAATAGCTGGCGCCCAAGTATTCGGATAAAGAACGGATTTTTCCCAATTCGCGGTTAAACTTCGATATGTTAAAGACGTTAATGGTAACGTCCGAAAACCCACCCATTAATCCTTTTTGCGCATAATTTTCGCCGGTAATAATATTAGGGGGGCATTGAGCAAAACATCCGACACCGCGAAAAACGTATTTTTTGCTCGACGGATCGCCCAAATCTTTTTTAAGTTTTTCGTATATTGTAAGATTAGGCGCGACGACAAAAAAGTTTTTGATATTTTTTTGGGTATATAGGTATGTTATAAACGCGCCCATAAGACGAGTTTTACCGACTCCCGTAGCGAGCGCAAAAGTCAGGCTAATAAAATCGCGTTCGAAATTGGAACAGGTCGGACAAATATCGTGAACACTTCTCAATGCCGAATCAATATTCGAATTCTTTTTCAGTTCGATTTCTTCGAGGATTGTGTCAAGAATTTTAAGACTACGTTTTTGCGGTTTGCGAAGATTCATACAACCGCTTATATACTTAACATCGTATTCGGGGTATTGCGTTCTCATTCCTCGTCCTCTACCGTCGCCATATCCAATATGTTCAAATTATAGTTATCTTTTCCGAACTCGCAACGCCCAAGTAACGCCTGCGGTATTTTTTTTATGCTGATATTTTTAAACTGCTTCTCTATGCCGCTTGTATAACTGCGACAAGCAATTATAAGATATTCGCCGTCTTTCATTTCTTTTTCTATTGACAATAAGTTTTCCTCCGTGACGTGTGCGGTGGTCGTGAAAATATAGGTATTTTCGTTTTTTCCCTGTTTCCAATAGTAATTTTCATCAGGCTCATATGTAAACCCTTCGTGCAGCGCCATTGCCGCAGCAAGCATATCCGCATTATATTCACGGTTGATTATGGGGTTGCCGAATTTATCTTCAACTATAAGCGAAGGCGCAAGCTCATAAAATTTATACCCGCCGCCGCCTTTCCAATCAACCGCTTTTGTAATACCGCCGTTGTCCACACCCGAAACTACGTTGTCTAAGCGTTCTTTACAGTGCGTATAAGCGTGGTCCCCCATTTCGATACCTATATAGCGACGCCCCATTTTATGCGCCACTGCCGCCGTTGTTCCCGAACCGAGAAAGCTATCTAAAAACAGATCTTGTTTGCTTGTCGACATTTCCAATATCCTTGCAATCAAAAATTCGGGTTTTTTACTGTTTCTGAATTCAACCCCGCCTTCGTTGAATAATTTACCGGTATTTATATCCAACCATATATCGCCCAACAGATCGCTTATAGAATGTTTGTAACCAAACTCGGTAAAACAATCGTGAAATTTTTCCGAAAGAAAAAACATTTCACGCCCACGATAGTAATAATGTTCCTGTCCGTTTTTATTTACATAAAAAATTTTGTCGGGATTTTGCTGTGACAAGGACTTATACTCGTTGCGAATAAATGCTCTGCGCCAAATAAACCGAGCATTCGAGTCGATAAATTCTTTAAATTGCGTTTGATTTTTAATATCTATCTTTTTCTCAATCAAAACATCTTTAAGTCTTTTGATTTCCCAACAATCGGGATTATCGGAATTGTTTTTTTCTAAATAATACTGAAATTCTTCGTCGATTTTCGATAGGGGAACATATTGAGGGGAAATAGAAAATTGAGCGGCATCCTTAGCGTAAGCTAAGATAAATTCTTTTTCTTTTACAAATGTCTTATCTTTATGCGAAGTTTTAACGCCGCTGACGGTTGACATTTTTATACATATAGTGCTTATGAAATTTTTTCTAAGAAAAATTTCATCGCATAAAATTTTGAGATAAGCATACTCGTTATCGTCGATTTGAATATATATAACCCCGTCGCTCGACAATAAATTTTTTAAAATTTCCAAACGAGGACGCATTAAATTGAGCCATATACTATGCTCCAAGTTGTCGTCGTAATGCTCAAAAGCGCTTCCCGTGTTATATGGCGGATCGATATATATGCACTTAACTTGTCCCGCATATTTGCTTTCCAATGCTTTGAGGGCCAGCAAATTATCTCCGTGAATTATCATATTTTCGGTGTTTTCATCCTGCGCGGTATTGCTCAAAGCAGGGTTTTCAATCAATATCCTCGGTTCGATTTTCAATTCCTTCTCTTTGCCTACCCAAGTAAGCTCTAATTTATTTGCCATTATAATATCTCCTCTCGCTGATTTTTTAGAGTGTTAAGGACGCAACGAACTCGATACCGTTTTCTTTGCAGAACTTTTCAAAGCGGTATAAAGTCAGCTTTTGAGGAAGGGCTTTGCCGTTCTCCCAACGATTGATTGTAGCAAAAGATACATTTAACTTTCGAGCCAACATTTCTTGACTTAAATTAAGTTGCAACCTTGTTTCAAGGCAAAATTTCGAGAATTGCATAATACACCTATCAAATTATAACTTATTATAGCATATATTTAATCGGTTTGTCAAAAAATTCCCTCGCCGAAACTGTTGTTTTAACCTGCGCATTCTGCTATAATACCTGTATGCAGGTTGACTTTTACAGAGGCGGCGCCGAAGCCGTAATAATTTTGACGGGACTAGGCGGCAACACCTTGGGACATGACGGCAAGTACGCAAAGATAGCCGAAAAACTCAACAAAGAGCGCAACGCTTCAATCTTTGTTTTTGCTACGCCCGAAAATTGCTGGGACAATCCTGCGGCAGTGTTCGAAAACGCAGTAAATTGCGTCTACTCGCAAATCAAACCCGAAAAAATATATGTTTTCGGCAATTCCGCAGGTGCAAACCTTGCTATTTGCTATTCTTATCTTTTTCTGGATATCAAAAAGGTAGTAGCGGTAAACCCCGTACTGAACCTAAACATTGACCGAACAAAAAACGGCGTGCTAAATTTTAAAGGAGAAAAATTGCTTATAGCCGTCGGAGAAAAAGATTCAAGCCGCGCTTTCCTACCCTGCGTGCCACAAAAGCGCAACGTGCGCACAATAACGGTAGCCGAGGCGGACCATTTATTTACAAATATGACGGATAATTTTGTACAATTATCCGACCAATTATTTACAGAATAAATAGAAGCAGCAAGTTCACACAATTTCCGACTTGCTGCTTTTAAATTACTTTTGAGTTCGCTTGACAACCACTTCGTGCATAGTAATCATCAGTGCGAGAAAAATTACAAGATATATGGGTAAAAGCTCCGGGGAAATATGATTTGCCACAAGCCCGTAGACGGGCGGAGCCAGACACGAGCCGAGATACGCGCTTGCCATTTGCACTCCAATCATTGCCTGCGACTTATCCTCCCCGAAGAGCGACGGGGTCATATGAATGATACAGGGATATACGGGCGCGCACCCCAACCCGATAATAATAAATCCTGCAATAGTCAGCGCGGAAACGTCGGGAATAAAAACGAACACTATGCCCAGTAAAATTAGCGACTGCCCCGACCTTATAAGCGTTTTGTCCGAAAATTTAAACGTCAAAAACCCGTTTATTGCACGCCCGACGGTAATGCCTATAAAAAACAGACTTGCAAACTTAGCCGCATCCTCAGCAGTAATGCCGTTGTGACTTATCATAAAGCTGCTTGCCCAAAGCATAGTCGTCTGTTCGAGTGCGCAGTAGCAGAAAAAACATATAAAACACGCCGCCGCACCCTTTATTTTAAAAATTTCTTTAAACTTGACGGGTTGGCTTTTGACCTGTTCGTCCGAAGCCGTACCCTCTTTTTTTGCACATTTTTTCCAGAGCGGCAGGCTTATGAAAATTGCCGCCGAAAGCGCTATTTGAATTACCGCGACAATAAAATATCCCTGCTGCCAACCCGAACCGCCCGTCAGGGCATAGCTCATTATGTACGGACTTATAGCAGCGCCCACGCCCCACATACAGTGCAGCCAGCTCATATGCCGCGCCTTTAAATGCAGCGCGACGTAGTTATTGAGCGAAGCGTCCACACCGCCCGCGCCAAGGCCGTAGGGTATTGCAAATATGACAAGCATCCAATATTTAGTGCTTACAGAAAACAAAAACAGCGCGGCGGCAGTAATAGTTACGCTTGTCGCAGTCACAAGCCCCGTTCCGAACTTTTTTGTAAATCTGTCGCTTAAAAGACTTGAAATTATGGTACCCCCGCAGATTATCATAGAAATAATTCCGGCAAAGGACAGCGGGGCGTCAAACTGTATGCGCATTACCGGCCAAGCCGCGCCTAACAACGAATCGGGCAATCCCAAACTTATAAAGCTTAAATATATAATGGCAATGAGCAATGCAAACATAGTATAATTATATATTTCTTTTAAAAAATAGTCAATATAAATAAAACCACGGGCAGACGAAAGTCTGCCCGTGGAGTGGGTGCGTTTAATTTAACAGCAATTCTACAAGCTGTAAAATATAATCTTGTTCAAAATATTCAACACTTATATAATAGTTATTTCCGTTATAGTTAAATGTGGCAAAAGATGTTTCTTGTTTTACACCCCAATTTACTGTTACTCTATTAATACTTGTTTGTTCAACACAAATTGTTGAAAATTTTTCCAATATATCTAATTCAGTATAATCATCTGTAATATAAAAGCTTATAAAAGCACCGATTTCATCAACTATTTCTTCATACAAACAAATTACTTCATCTGTTTCATTCAGTTTAAACTGCGTGTCGTTAAAATATTCAGTAAATTCATAAAAATCAAAGAATAAAAAGTTTTTACCGTTTTCAATATTATACTGTTTAACAGTTGTCAACGTTTCTATCTCATAATAGTCATTTACTGTACAATATCGATTTACGTTGCCGATAAAACCGTCGTCCTTCTTAAAGCCGAAATTTACAATAAGAAAAACAGTTAACCCTAAAAAGAGCGCAACAAAACAAGATATTGCAATATATTTTACATAGCTCAAATTTCTATTTTTGGACAAAACTAGAACTTCGCCGCAACTCTCCACGTTGTCGATTTCATCTTCCAAGCGGCTTTCAAGTTTTTTCCACATTGCGTCCTTTTTTTCTCTGTTTTGATTTTCAATCAATCTGTGAAAATCACGCTCTTTAGACATAGCCCTCCTTTAATTTACGGCTACAGAATATGCACCGTTGCACCAATTAGTAGATTCTAACCTTAAATAGTTTTCTTTTATTGTGGACAACCCTGTTGCGACTCGCAAATATTTATCCGTACGAAACAAAGTATTCCCGTTATAATATTTTACAATGTACAGACCATAAGCTACAACAATATGTCCACTTGTAGTTATGTTGTTACAGACCACCAAATCATAGTTAGCGCCTGTGCCTATTGTATATACATCTGTTCTATCGCAAAACAACAATACGGGTTGATTATTATTAATTGAACTTCTAAACAAAGTTTCATCAACAACGCTGCCGCTGCGGATACTGTTTAATTGAATGGAATATCCCTTACCTTTAACGTATTGTTTCAATCCCTCTATGCAATCCGACTCGCTTACACCCACGTCGTCAACGTTGGTGCGCATAAGCGTATACAAATCCCTCATAAGCTGAGGCACATAAATACTATCACTATTTTTATATCTGCCCGTCGAAATGTAAGAGGTATAGCCAGGAATTAAATTCTCGTAATACTTGTCATAAAAGCCGACTACTATCGCGCCGCCTATTGCTCCGCAAGAATTTGATAAATTTGCGGTGTTTGTGTACATAGGCACACCGTTTTTAGTTTCTATGTATTCTTCTTCACTTCTTGTATAATTAATAGTTTCGCGGCTTATTTCGGTAGCATACGGCGTAATACCGTCGTACTCGCCATAGCCGGAATAACGGCTGTTCCTTTCATAGGTCGCGCCTGCGCCGAATACGCACGTTATATTAATCAATAATATAGCGGCGGCAACAAAAGCGCAGCTTTTTTTAAAAATTTTCAACATAAAAATTTCCTCTCTTGTTTTGCTAATTTAATATACCTAACAAAAAGAGGTTTTGTCCACTAATCGCGCAATAAATTTTCTAAATCTTTCATTATTCTCAAATACTGCTTGTGAACGGTCGATTTTCCTTTTTTCAACTTTATCGCTATTTGGTCAAAAGTCAAGTCCTCGAAAAATCGATAGTAAATTAACATTTTTTCGTAATGTTCCAACTTGCTCATTACATACGTCAAATTCATTGACTCGATACAGTCATCGATATTAACGCAGTCGCAAAACAAACGATCGGCAATTAAACTTTCAAGAGAAATACTAATTTCCACCTTTCCGTTAAAATCATATGCCGTATTTTGTACAATCTTACACAACCAATTATATCCGTCGCACTCGACATTGTAGGTATCGATATACTTAAAAGCTCTTAAATAAGCTTCCATAACAACGTCTTCGCAGTATTTCATATCTATCACATATCTTTTAGCAATATAAAGCAGGTGGTTGTAAGTTATTTCATATAAAGTTTTTCTACTCTCTAAATCGCCCTTTTTCAACGACCGCAATATCGAACTGACATGTTCATGATACAAATACACCTGGACTTCCTCATTAGTTAAATTTTAAGCTTTTAATTCTTCTGTAAGTTTTAATAGTAAATCTTTTTGCTTGTTTGATAATTTTTTGAATTTTGACAACAAAACTCTTTCTTTATAAGTCATTATATCATCTTTGCCGTCGTAAAACAACTCTGCCATTGATATTTTTAAAATCTTGCATATTGCATCCAAAGCAGTTATACTTGGCTCGACGCCTTTATTGAACCAATTATAAATAGTATTCTCCGATAAATCCGCCAATATCGTCAACTTATAAATAGTCAAGCCGCTATCTTTAATATACACCTTTAATCTTTCAATTAATTCTTCGACCATATTAGACCTCATTCATATTCTAATATATAGTCTACCCGAATTATAATTGAGTAGTATAATATTATGGTGTCGAATAATACCGAATTTTGGTGCGGTATCCGCTACTTTTTTGTATAAAAGGAAGCTTGTCGCTCAAAAACCGCGGCAAGCTTCGTGGTACATATAGCAATAAGTATCATCAAAGGGGGTATTTTTTTTCTATATTGAAATCAAGCCCGTATTCCTTGGCTTTCTCCCAATACTGCACAACTTCAAGACACTCGGTGTACGCTGTCTTTTCGCCATACAAAAACTGTTCACTGCTATTACTGTCGATGTTTGCAAGTTGCTCCAAATAGTACAACAATAAATCAGTCATGTACTTCAATACGTCTTCTGCTGGTAAAGATTTCATTAGGCTATTTTCTCCTCTAAAATTTCTTCATAGGTAACAAGATTATTATAAATGCATAGATTGAACAATTTTCCTAAGAATGCGCTCTTTCTTGCATAAAATAAATTTTTTGAACAATCCTTAGTGCGAATTATATAAGTATCTTTGCGCCCCTGTAATAAACATTTTATCATACTTCTAACCCATTCGTCCACTTCATTTTCATAAATTATTTGCTGATTTACAATAGGTTTGTTAAAAAAACAAGCCTATTTTTTATTTTTAAGGAGGTAAACCTATGAACGAAGCAACCACGACCAAAAAGAACGCCCCGCCCCGCGTGCCGATAACCGCATTTA
>Ga0209064_1000982_pt1 | contig 54392 bp, 47 predicted proteins | sample Inofromicrocosms_FD_187498 | JGI IMG/M metagenome (GOLD analysis project Ga0209064, IMG submission 187498) | Mouse cecum microbial communities from Vienna, Austria - Inoculum for glucosamine and mucus D2O microcosms (SPAdes) (version 2) | ecosystem: Host-associated > Mammals > Digestive system >...
GAGCGGGTGGAGATGCACGGATTTCAGCGGGGCAACATCATCGGCGCCAACGGCTGCAGCATCTTCGACGGCAAGGACTACTCTGACCGGGAGTATGTGAAGCAGGCCATGGCGGGGACGGTCTATGTCTCTGAGCCCCTGGTCAGCAAGATTACCGGGGAGCTGTCCATTATGGTGGCCGCCCCCCTCTATCAGAACGGGAGCCGGAGCTCCGCGATTGTGGGCGTGGTCTATTTTGTGCCGCCGGAGACCTTTTTGAATGATATCGTGTCCTCCATCAAGGTGAGCGAGCACAGCCAGGCCTATATGATTAACAAGTCGGGCGACACCATCGCCGACGTGACGCTGGACACCATCACCACCCAAAACATCGAGCGGGAGGCCCAGAGCGACAAGTCGCTGAAGGAGCTGGCCGCCATCCATAGTGAGATGCGCCAGGGCAAGAACAGCTTTGGCAGCTACCGCGCCGCCGATGGAGCGCGGTTCGCGGCCTACGCTCCGGTGGGCGGCACCGACGGCTGGAGCGTGGCGGTCACCGCGCTGAAGACCGACTATTTGGCGGATACATACTTTGGCATGATCCTGAATGTGGCTGTGATTGTGGTGTCAATTCTGGCCTCCGTTGTGGTGGCCGTCAAGCTGTCCAGCAACATCAGCGTGCCCATGCGGGCCTGCGCCGAGCGGATGAAGCTGCTGGTGGAGGGAGATCTGACCTCGCCTGTGCCCCAGACCAGCGGTCAGGACGAGACAGCGGAGCTGACCCGGTCCACGGCGGAGCTGGTGACCGGCCTGAACACCATCCTGAAGGATATCGCCCATCTGCTGACCGAGATGGCCAACCAGAATTTTGATATCCAGTCCACCCACCGGGAGGCCTATGTGGGCGAGTTCCAGGGGATTTTGCAGTCTATGCGCACGCTGAAGGTGGAGCTGAGCAATACCATCAGGCAGATTAATGCCTCCGCCGGCCAGGTGTCCTCTGCCAGCGGGCAGGTCTCCATGGGGGCGCAGACCCTGAGCCAGGGCTCCATAGAGCAGGCGAGCTCGGTGGAGGAGCTGGCCGCCACCATCAGCGATATCTCCTCCAGCGCCAAAAAGACTGCCGCCGCCGCCGAGGAGGCGGGCCAGTTTGTGGGGCAGGCCGGGGCGCAGCTGGGCCTCAGCGTGGAACACGTCAAGGAGCTGAACGCGGCTATGGAGAAGATCTCCAGCTCCTCGGAGGAAATTTCCAAGATCATTGCCGCCATCGAAAATATTGCCTTCCAGACCAATATCCTGGCCCTCAACGCCGCCGTGGAGGCCGCCCGGGCGGGCAGCGCCGGCAAGGGCTTTGCCGTGGTGGCCGATGAGGTGCGCAACCTGGCCTCCAAGTCCGATGAGGCCGCCAAGGCCACAAAGGAGCTGATTGAGGGCTCCATCAACGCCGTGACCGAGGGCAGCGAAGCGGTGGGCAAGGTCACCGAGTCCCTGGAGCGGACCAGCTATTACGCGGGCCACGTGACCTCTCAGATGGACATTGTGGTGGAGGCTGTGGAGAGCCAGACCGCCGCCATTGCCCAGGTGACCGAGGGCGTGGATCAGATTTCCGCCGTTGTGCAGACCAACAGCGCCACCGCGCAGGAGAGCGCGGCGGCCAGCGAGGAGCTGTCCGCTGAGGCAGCCAGCCTGAAGCAGCTGGTAGACCACTTTACTCTGGCCAGAGATTGAGAAATAAGCAGAATTTGGGCGCTCTGTCGCAGGACGGAGCGCCCTTTTTTTGAAGAGACCTTGAATAGACTGTATAGATGTGCTATAATCAAACTGTCTCAATTTGTGGGTCTGCACAAAATAAAGTTGAGGAGGTTGTTAGTGTGAAAGCTTCCCGGATCAGAGGCGCACCTAAACCTAAAAAGGGTATAAAAACCCAGCCCCGAAAAACAGGAATTTTTCGGGGCAGCTTAAAGGGTATCGAAAGCGGCTAACTCACTTTCAGCCCTTGCGCTTCAAGCAATCGAATGGCCTGTTTCACAGCCTTTTGAAGCTGCTGTTCTTTGAGATGTTCAGGCATATCTACTTTGAACAGGTCAACAGGGTTCCAGATTTCCCCAGTGGAGAGCATGGAATAAATAGCGGTCAAAATCATCCTAGCGATGGCGATGATGGCCCGTTTCTTGCCCCGGCGCTTGGCAATACGCTCATATTTCAGCGCGTAGTAGGGATTCAGCTTGTCCTTCACGGCTGCGTGGGCCACTTGCACCAGCGCAGGTTTGAGATAAACCCCCGCACGTGAAATGCGGACAGACTTTTTCTTGCCAGCAGATTCGTTATTGCCGGGGGTGAGTCCAGCCCAGCAGCAAAGGCGCTTAGAGGAGCCGAACTGGTTCATATCCACACCGATTTCAGAGATAACTGTGATTGCGGAGCTACGGTCAATGCCGGGAATCGTACAAAGGAGCGAAATAGTTCCATCATACTTTTCGACCATGGTGTTGATGCAGATGTCCACCCGCTCAATCAGCTTTTCAATGTAGTGGAGATGGTCGCGGACAATGCCGATGCGGTATTTCTGCTCTGGCGTGATCTCGTAACCCTCAATGGAGGCAAGAACATCGTCCGCCTTTTTCTTGAGAGAACGCTGCAAAAGGGAAACACAATGATGCGCGTCAAAATTCTCGTCGGATGTCAGGTAGTCCGTGATAGCGGTCGCGGATTTGCCGAACATATCAGACACAACGGAATCGAGCGCCACATTGCAAACCGTAAAAGCATTCTGGAAGCGGTTCTTTTCACTGCTTTTCATCGAGGTGAGCTTGTAGCGGTAACGGGTCAATTCCCGCAGAATACGAATATCCTTGACCGGAATAAAGCTGCTTTTCACCAGACCGATGCGGAACAAGTCTCCAATCCACTTGGAGTCCTTCGTGTCATCCTTGTTTCCCTTCACTGCCTTAACCCACTTGGGGTTGGCAATAACAACACAAATACCGCGCTTTTCCAGGATATTAAATACTGGGACCCAGTACTTCCCAGTAGACTCCATACAAATATCCAGGCAATCATTTAGATGCAGCCAATCTGCAAAGCGGCTCAAATCCGAGTTGAACGTAGAAAAACGCTTTTTCTGATAACTTGGCTGCAAACTGTCCTTTGGTGTTTTGATAATGGTTGCAACCAAAAATGACTTGTGAACATCCACCCCACAGCAGGTTGGAAATACAACTTTCAATCTACACCCTCCTCATAACGAAATGGTGAGGAGAAAGCAGTGACTGAACCGCCAAGCAATTAACAGGTGTTAATACAATCCTTAGTGTCCGGGCTCATAGCGCCACTTATTTGTGCTTGAAAAGGCGATCCTAACACTGATTAATATACTGTTTTGAACTCTGGAAGTAATCTACGACTTACCTCCCCGTGCGTTGTAGTGTGCTTCCCCTCAACTCAATTTTATAAGAAAGGCGACCGTTTGTCTGCACCCTTTCATCCCTATTTGTGCAGACCATGCAACGGTCGGCATGGTAATTAATATGAAGGTTTGGAAACGTCTGGGTACAATCGCGGCGGCCATGCTGGTGGTGATGGCGGCGATGGCTGGAACCGCCCTGGCCGCGGAGCCGGAAGCCCCCGCCATATCGGTCCAGCTGAATGGGAAAATGCTGGCCTTCAGCGATGCCGCGCCGGAAGCCTCCGGAGAGCGCACATTTGTGCCGCTCCGGGCGGTTATGGAGGCGATGGACGCCCAGGTTGACTACGACCGGGCCACCGATACCGTCACCATTCACCGGGGCGGCGTGGACCTGTCCATGGTGCCGGGAGAGAACAGGGCCACCGTGACAGAAGAGGGCGAGAGCCGGGTCCTGGAGATGGATGTGTCGCCCTATGTGAAGAACGATCGCACCTATGTGCCCGTCCGCTTTGTGGCCGAGTCCTTCGGCTGCGCGGTGGGCTGGGACCAGAGGGCCAAGACGGTCATCATCGTGGATGTGGACGCCCTCCTGGGGGATTCCACTTTTACGCTGATGGACAGCTTTTCCGCCTACTGCAGCAAGCAGGACCGGGCGGACAACATGACCCTCAGCGGAACGATGGACCTGGAGGCCAAGGACAAGACCGGGGCCTATCTGACCAAGCCCCTCAGCGCCCAGGGGAGCATCGACGGCGTTGTGGGGGACAAGGGCGTGCAGCTGGCCTGGAAGCTGAAGCTGTCTGGGCTGTCTGAGCTGCTGACGGAGACCGCCTCCCCCGTGGAGCAGGCGTTGATGCAGCAGATGATGGAGGCCCTGTCCGACCTGAAGGGGGATGTGCGGCTGGATCTGGAGAAAAATGTTGTTTACTGGTCCCTCCCCGCAGAGCTCACTGGCGTCAGCCGGGATGTGTGGTACTCCCTGGACTTCAGCGCCTATCAGGCCGAGCTCCTGGGCGCTCTGGACATGACCAAGCTGACCCAGCTGGAGGATGCGGGCATCCGGGAGGTGTTGTCGGCGATTTTCCAGAATATGCCGCTCAACGACAGCGAGACCAGCTATGCCGCCCTGGCGGAGATTATGGATATCTATAAGGCTCTGCTCAGCGACCAGGCCTTTACCCAGAAGGGGAATACCTACGTGGCTCAGATGAGGCAGGAGGATATGATGGATATGACGGTTACCCTCACCAAGCGGGGGAACGACATTGTGTCCGCCGACATTGAAATGAGCTGCGATGTGGCTGAGGGCAGCACCCGGGCGGTTATCACCATGACCGAGCATGCCGCGCCCGACAAGGTGACGGTAGACATGGGTATGTCTGTGGAGGATGAGGATATGGACGTGACGGTGAAGCTGAACCTGACCGGCGTACCTGCCGGCAAGGCCCCTGTCACCGCGCCCCCTGCCGGAGCGGAAATTATTCCCGTGTCTTGAGCGCCGGATTTGAGAATAGCGGCAGGCCCCTGACCTACCCGGTCAGGGGCCTGTTTTTCACGATTTTCCATTTACCACCGGACAGACAGGGTGGAACTGGTGGGCGCTCTCCTCGCCGCTGAGGATGCGCAGGGCGCCCAGGGCAAGGGCCTCCATCTCATTTTCGCCGGGAATGACCACCACCCGGCATAAATTGTGCAGGTAGTCGATGACCATGCCAGTGAGCTTTTGGGAGTTGGCCAGTCCGCCGGTGAGAATCACCGCATCGATCAGCCCGGTGAAGCAGGCCAGCATAGTGCCCACCCCCTTGGCGATCTGGAGGGCCTGGGCCTGATAGACCAGCGCGGCCCACTCGTCCCCCTGGGCGATGCGCCGCTCCACCTCCTGGCAGTCGTGGGTGCCCAGCAGGGCGGACATGCCCCCCTGGCCCCGCATTTTTTTCAGCATATCCGCCTTGGTGTATTTGCCGGAGTAGCACATGTCCAGCACATAGAGCATGTTCAGACTGCCGCCCCGGTCGGGGGAGAAGGGGCCGGCGTCGTCGGACACCGAGTCGATGATCCGCCCACGGCTGTGGGCGGAGATGGAGATGCCGCCCCCCAGGTGGGCCACGACCAGATTCATGTCCTCATACCGCCGCCCCATAGCCTGGGCGTACTTGTGGCCGGTGGCCCGGGCGTTGAGGACGTGGCAGAAGCTGGTGCGGGTGACCTCCTTGAAGCCGGTGACCCTGGCCTCGGGGAGGAGTTCGTCGCTGGTGACAGCGTCATAGATGTAGGCGGGGATGCTCAAGGGCAGGGCGAACTCCCGGGCCATCAGCCCCCCAGGTTGGAGGCGTGGTCGAAGACGGTGTGGTGGAGCAGGCAGTCGGCCAGGGCCTCGTCCACCAGGTAGCCCCCGGAGATGATATTGGGGATGATCCCCCCACGGCCCACCACGGCGGACAGCTGGGACAGGTCGTAGCTCTCCAGCGCCAGCCAGCTGCGCACCATGCCTACCCGGTAGTCAAGCTGGTCATTGAGAGCGGGGTAGGGGGCCAGGTCGGGGTTGGTGTGGACCATGCTCCGGGTCATCAGGGGCTGCTGATCCCGGTACACCGCCGCCTTGGTGCTGGTGGAGCCGGGGTTCAGGACCAAAATATCGTAGGACATAGTGACCTCCTAATTCATAGCCGCGCAGATCAGAATGGACCAGTACTTTTCCTCCGCTGTGGCCCCCCGGGAGTTGACGGTGATGGGCACCCTTGCCCCCAGCACCACTCCGGCCATCTCACCTCCGGCCAGACCGTAGAGGGACTTGCCCAGCAGGTTGCCCGCCGCGATGGAGGGGGCCAGCAGGATGTCGGCGTCTCCGGCCGCCGGGCTGCGGTAGCCCTTCACCTCAGCCGCTGCCCGGTCGGTGGCCAGGTCCAGGGCGATGGGGCCCTCCACCACGCAGGGGCCGAAGTCCCCCCGCTCCCCCTCCGCCTTCAGGACGGCGGCGTCCGCTGTTTCAGGCATGGCGGGATTTACCGTCTCCACGGCGCACAGGACGGCGGCCTTTGGGCAGTCATAGCCCAAAAAGCGGCAGAAGTCCAGAGCGTTTCTCAGAATGTGCCGCTTTTGCTCCAGGTCGGGGGCCACCACCATGCCGCCGTCGGTGACGTAGAGCAGCTTGTGGTAGCTGGGCACGTCCAGGATGGCCACGTGGGACATCACCTCGCCGGCCCGTATGCCTGCCTCCCGGCTGACAACGGCCTTCAGCAGTGTGCCGGTCTGGAGCATACCCTTAATCAGCATATCCCCCCTGCCGGAGCGGATGAGGGCCACCGACCGGGCGGCGCAGTCGGCGTCGCTGTCCGCGTCCACCACCTGCCCGGGCTCCAGCTCCTCCCCCAGAGCCCGGGCGATGGACAGAATTTCCTCCCTCCGGCCCACCAGGACGGGCTGGATGAGACCATCCCGCCGGGCGGCAAAGACGGCCTGTAAGGTGTGCTCGTCATGGGCCGCGGCCACTACCGCCGCCTTGGGCGGCAGCTCATGGAGGCGGGCCTTCAATTCCGGAAAGCTGGCGATGACCATGGGACATCCTCTTTTCTCTTGTTGATATGACTATAGTAGCATCAATGCCGTAAAAAGTATAGCGTAAAATTTCCGGCTGTCCCCCGGAGGGGAGGGAACACCTGCCCGGCCATGAGGCATATAATATAGTGGCCGGCGGCGTATGGCGGCTTCCGACACCGGAGCCGGCCGGTTTTACACGATCGAATATCCCAATTCCGCCTGCGGCAATTTGAGAGTTGCCGATAGGATTCCTCTGTCAGAGAGGGAAGGGCAAGACGCCGAAGGGCAGCTGCCGGTATTTTTGAATACTGCTGACAGCAGGAGAGAGGGAATCATTATGCGCCAGATTCAGTGGCAGGATAGATTCAGCATTGGTGTAGAGATGATAGATCAGGCGCACCACAGATTATTTACCATTGTTCAGAAGATTATGGAGCTCTATGTGGAACGGCACGAGGACAAGTTTGCGTGTGAAGAGGGAATCAAATATTTTAAGGCCTATGCCCTGAAACATTTCGCGGAGGAAGAGGCCTATATGCGGGAGATCGGGTATACCGGCTATCTGGACCACAAAAAGATCCATGACAGGATGCGGCGGGAGATCATCCCGGCGCTGGAGCGGGAGCTCTGTGATTCGGATTTTTCCACCGAGGCGGTGCAGCATTTTATCGGTGTGTGCATCGGGTGGCTGACCGGGCACATTATGATTGAGGACCAGGCCATCCTTGGGAAAAACACCGGTGAATTTCTGCCGCCCCATATAGATGACGGGCTGTCCGTTATTCATGCCATGGTCCTCCATCCCCTGCGGAAAATGTTCGGAATCGATGTACAGTATGTGGGCAGGTTCTCCACCATGGACACGATTGTGGACGCCCAGTATTATGAACTGGTCTACAGCGCGCCCCAGGGGGGCAGGCTGCGTTTTATCGTGATTATCGGGGAGGAGCTGATGCTCCGGGCGGCCGGGCTGATGTTTGATATAGAATTTTACTCCATGAACGAAATTGTCCGCTTTGCCATTCGGGAGATCGCCCAGAGCCTGATCCAGCGGGCCGCGGCCTGCTTTGGGGAGGGCGCGCACGCATACAGGCTGGAGGAGGACAGGTTTTTGGAGACTGGGGAATACGATGAAACATTCAGAGCCCAAACCCCGCAGTACAGTATGCTCTTCAATGTAAAACAGGAGTGCTTCGCCCTCTGCATTGACCGGATTTCTGAGATGGATTGAATGGATGAAAAAGCCCCCGGAAGGCGCTGCGGATCGCCTTTCGGGGGCCTTTTGGACTAGCGGGCCAGCAGAAACAGCTTGTCGTCGCTGGCAAAGTTGGAGAAGCTGTACAGGACGATAACAGTGTCGATGTCATGCTCCTCCACGTAGCTCTGGATGCTTGTCAGATTATAGCGCAGGTCAAACAGGTGTATTTTGGAAAACCGCTCGGTGAGGAAGGGGGCCAGGGAGTCCGTGTAGGAGTCCCGGACGACCAGCACGCTGGGGGCGTCGGTGTGCTCGGTTTCGATGACGCACAGGGCCTGGTTTCCCCCCAGGAAGTAGGAATATTTGTCCTTGACCTCCAGCTTGCTGTCCACATAGAGGCTGCCCTCCTCGGGGGCTCCGTTAAAGTAGGAGGTTACCTTGACCCCGTCGCCGGGGACGTAGGTGTCGATGGAGTCGGGGGGCAGCCAGCGCACCCCGGAGGTGGAGAAGCTGGTGCCGTAGAACTGGTCGGTTACGGTGGTCTTCTGGTAGCTGTCCAGCTCCAGCGGCTTCAGGCCCATGGCCTCCAGAATGGCATTGGCCCCGTAGAAGGCCCCCAGGCTGGTCCAGTGGTGGTCGGTGCGGTAGTAGAGGTCCTCGCCGCTGTGGGGCGCCAGAGCCCCATACAGGTCGATGACGGAGGCCCCGGTGGAGAAATAGAGCTTGTCGATGATGGCCTTCTCGTCGGCGGTGGGGGCGCCCTCCGGCAGGCGGTCCTTCCAGATCTCGGCGGCGGAGGGGATCAGGCCGAAGTACACCGGTACGGACATGTTGCCCACCAGGGTGTCCAAATAGCCCATGTCCTTGTCCAGCTTGGCCTGACTGGGGGTGTCCACCCGGTTGATGAGGGTGTCCTGGGCTCCGAAGTAGACCCCGTTGCTCTCCTTTTTGCCGGACAGCCGCTCGCTCCAGGCCTTGGCGGCTACCCAGAAGTCCCGGCCCACAATGTGGTCGGAGACATAGTCCTCCGCGTCCTCCATAAACTTTCCGCTGTTCAGGTTTTCCAGGGACAGCCTGGGCGGGTCCTGAAGGTAGCGGTTCTCCAGAGGGGAAAAATCCTTGTCAGGCAGCAGCAGGCTGATGACGGCCACCCCGCCGATGAAGGTGCAGAACAGGGCGGAGAGGAAGATACTGAATTTTTTCGACATCTCTGTGCCTCCTTAAAAGTTAAAGTACAGGAAGGGGTTGTAGGTGCCGGCCACCAGATAGGAGGTGCAGACCACCAGTCCCGCGGCCACCAGCAGCGCGCAGACCGCCTGCTGAACCCTTGTGCCCATGCTGCGGTAGGCGGCCCGGCCCAAGGGGGTGGAGGCCAGGGCGGCCAGACAGAGGACGGGCAGGAAGCTGGTCAGGAAGTAGACAAAGGCGCTGTCCGCCAGGGGAACGCCCCCCAGGCCGAACATGACCTTCAGGTAGCTGCCCAGATGGCCCAGGTCCTCAATGGCGAAGATGGCCCAGCTCACCATGACCAGAAATAGGGTATACACATGGCCCACAAGGGCGGGGGCCTTCTCCAGCGGCTTGAGCAGGACGAATTTCTCCAGCATCAGCAGGGCGAAGAAGTACAGCCCCCAGAACAGAAAGGTCCAGTTGGCCCCGTGCCAGATGCCGGTGGCGGCCCACACCACAAAGAGGTTGAGCATCTGCCGGCTCTTTCCCCGGCGGTTGCCGCCCAGGGGGATATAGAGGTACTCCCGGAACCAGGTGCTCAGGGAGATGTGCCACCGCCGCCAGAACTCGGTGATGCTTCTGGAGATATAGGGGTAGTTGAAGTTGGGCAGGAACTCGAAGCCCAGCATCCGGCCCAGGCCCACGGCCATGTCGGAGTAGCCCGAGAAGTCAAAGTAAATCTGGAAGGTGAAGGCCAGCACCCCCAGCCAGGCCCCGGCTACCGTCAGCTCAGAGGGGGCCATGGCCTTGTAGCTGTCCCAAAGCATACCCACGTTGTTGGCGATGAGCAGCTTTTTGGCCAGGCCGACCATGAAGATCTGCACGCCGGAGGCGAACTTCTCGCTGGAGCAGGTCCGCTGGTCAATCTGGTCCCCCAGGTCCTTGTATTTGATGATGGGTCCGGCAATCAGCTGGGGAAACAGGGTGACAAAGGTGCCGAAGTTGAGGATGTTCCGCTGGGCCCGTGCGTCTCCCCGATAGACGTCGATGGTGTAGCTCATGGTCTGGAAGGTGTAGAAGGAGATTCCGATGGGCAGATGGACTCCCAGCACAGGCATGAAGGTCACGCCGATGGACTGGAGGGAGCCGGCGATGAAATCCCAATATTTAAAGAAGCCCAGCAGCGCCAGATTGAAGATGACCGAGGAGGCCACCGCCATCCTGGCGCCCCTGTCGTTGTCCCTGGCCTTGCACCGCTCCACCAGCAGGCCGTGGGTGTAGTCGATGGCGGTGGACAGGAACATAATGGCCACATAGACCCGTTCCCCCCAGTAGTAGAACACCAGGGAGGAGAGGAGCAGCACCACATTGCGCCCCCTCCGGGGGACGACATAGTACGCCAGAAGGGTGAGTACCAGAAAATAAAACATGAAGATGGGGGTGGAAAAAACCATAGCGGACACCTCGTTCTCTGTGGACTGGATGCAGGGGCGGGTATTACCCGTCCGCTCTTATCAAATGTATCGTGTGATGATTCGGGCGGATAATATCCGCCCCTACAGCAAGCGGAAAGGGCCCGCCCAAAGGGGCGGGCCCCACAGGTGATTAGGATACCTTAAAACAGGGCATTAAATTCACTGACGATGTCGTCGCAGTTCTCGTGGACAATCATCATCACATAATTGCCATTGGTGACGATGCGGGAGTTGTTTTCCCACTGGTCCATAGCCATGGGGTACTGAGCGCCCCCAGGGCCGTTGCCGTCGCCCACCATATAGTCGATGCGGGCCTGGAAAATGGCCTTCACGGCGTCCACGTCCTTGCTGTCCTTTACCTGGATCAGGCCGAACTCGCCGTTGTTCATGGATATCATGCACACATAGACCAGCATCTGCTCAGCGCTGATGTCAGACATGCCAGCGTACATCATATCCAAAATATCTTTGTCCGCCAGCTCCAGATAGCCGAACTCATACTTGCCGACGGTGGTGTCATAGAAGGACTGGAGGTCCACCTTGGAGGCGGGGGCGCTGCTGGAGCCGCCGGAGCTGGAGGAACCAGAGGAGCTGGAGCCGCCATTGGAGGACTCCTCCCAGCGGCACCGGACGATGCAGGTGGCCTCGGCCAGCTCACTGCCAAGGGTGGCGGTGATGGTGGCGGTGCCGGGGCCCACGGCGGTGACAGTGCCCTTTCCGTCCACGGTGGCTACCTTCTCATCGCTGGAGCTGAAGAAGACCTCCACGCCGTCAGGCTGGGCGGTGTACCGCAGTTGGAAGGTGGCCCCGGCTTTCTTCAGGGTGGCGTCGGTTTTGTTCAGGGAGATGCTTGCCCCCTGAGAGGAGGACGAGCCGGGGTTGGAGGCGTCCGGCTGGGAGCCGTCCGGGTTGGAAGTATCCGGCGCGGAGGCGTCGGGCTGAGAGCCGTCGGGAGTGGAGCCGTCCGGCGCGGAGGCATCAGGGTTAGATGCGTCCGGGTTGGAGGCGTCCGGCTGGCTGGAGCTGATGCCATTAGAGCTGCCGCCGGGGTTGGAGGAGGAGGTTCCGCCGGGCTTTCCGCCGCAGGCGGCCAGGGACAGGACCAGGGCGGCCGCAAGGACCGCTGTGAAGATACGTCTTTTCATAGTAAGTAAACTCCTTTTCTGTTGGGGTTGAAATCAGACCCTTTTTGGGGTTCTGAGGGTTTTGACGTGGGAATGGGAAAAAGGTTCCCAACTGAAAAAATTTTTTGAAACGGAAATATTATACTGTCTTTCCTTGTCATTGACAAGAGGGGCCGTCTTTGGGGGCGGGTAAATTTTGAGGCAGCCCCTGGCTGCCCCAAATGTCAGAAAAAGAGTTGAGAATAAAAAGGCGCCCAAAATTTAAAAGCCTTGAATTTCCGCCCAGATATCCTGCGCCATGCGCTGCACCAGGTCGAAATCCACATGGGGGTTGTAGATGGCCTCCAGATCGTCGTGCATTGCCTTGGCCTGTGCCAGCGAGGTGACAGCCTCCTCCACCAGAGCGGCAGATACCTTTTTGGCAAAACGGAGCCGGGGACGGCAGCGCCGTATTATATCGCCGTCCGCCGCCGTGTCCAGCCGGATATGGCGGAAGGGCTTTCCGGGAAATTCCAGAGGCCCGGAGGTGGAGAGAAAGGCCAGCTTCAGCTGAGGGATCAGCAGATGAGCCAGCCGGTCGGGAGCCATTGGATCAGGGCAGGCAATTACATCAAAGCCGTTGGCCGCCGCCCCGGCCAGAAGATGAATCAGGAGCTCATGGGCCAGACCGCAGCTGTCCGACAGCACATAGACCCGGCAGTGCTGCGCCAGGGCAGTGTTGTACAGACAGACGGCCCCGCGGTGGGTGACCGCACCCAGAAAGCGCTGCTTGATCTGGCCCGGGGCGTCCGGCTTTTGCCGGGGAATTTCACGGGACAGGATGCCCCTGGCCCGCTTGGCCAGCTTCTGGGACAGCGCGTCGGTGAGCAGAACGGCCCTCTGGTCCTCCATGATCTCCGCCGCAGCGTCCAGACACCGGTAGGTCCGTTGGTAGCAGCCCTTGTAGCCCTTCATGCATGTCATGATCTCCTGCTTCAGCGGCCACAGGGCCTGCGTATCATAGCAGCTCCCCATGTTGATGTATCGCTCCACCGCTCCGGGATATTTGGGCTCCACCACGTGGGGCGCTGTGACTTAAGGATATTGGACAACATCTAATGGGCAAAGCGGGAATTTATGGGGGCTGCATCTAAAAAAGAAGGCACACCAGGGAGCAAATAAAAAGCTGAACATATTAAACAACAAGTGGGCACGAACGTATACGTTTGTGCCCAAAAAAAACAAGTTAAAAAATTTGCGAAAAAGGCTTATTTCTTTGTAAAAGCATCCGATAATGTTTATGAGTTAAATCAGACTGCGGTATAACAACAAGTGGGCACAAACGTATACCTATGTTCCCACTTTTCGGAAAGGAGTGGGGACGAGTGCCTGGGAGATCGAAGAAAACAGCGGGATCAAATGGTGAAGTGGTACAGTACACCACCCTCAAGGTCCGGCTCTGCCCCACCCCGGCCCAGGCGGAGCTGTTTGAGAAGACCTTTGGCTGCTGCCGGTACATCTGGAACCAGATGCTCTCCGACCAGCAGCGGTTCTACGAGGAGACAGGGGTCCACTTCATCCCCACCCCGGCCAAGTACAAACCTGGCACTCCCTTTTTAAAAGAGGTTGACAATCAGGCGCTGACCCAGGAGTACAACAAGCTGGCGCAGGCGTTTCGGGTGTTTTTCAAAAATCCGGAGAGCTTCCGTCATCCCAAGTTTAAGCGCAAAAAGGACGACCGGGACTCCTTCACCGCCTGCAGCCACGAGTTTGAATCCGGACCCACCATCTACACCACCCGGGACGGCATCCGGATGACCAAGGCGGGAATCGTTAAGGCGAAATTTTCCCGCCGTCCCCAGGCCTGGTGGAAGCTGAAGCGGATCACCGTCAGCAGGACGAAGACGGGCAAATATTACTGCTCCATCCTCTACGAATGCCCGGTGAAGCAGCCGGAGGCGGTTATCCCCACCGCTGAAACCACCATCGGCCTGAAATATTCCATGGGGCACTTCTATGTGGCGGACAACGGCGCCATGGCCGACCCGCCCCGGTGGTTGAAGCGATCCCAGGAGAAGCTGGAAAAACTTCAGCAGAAGCTGGCCCGGATGGAGCCGGGCTCCCGAAACTATGAGGACGGAGTGCAAAAGTACCGCCTGCTCCACGAGCACATCGCCAATCAGCGCCGCGACTTTCTCCACAAGGAATCCAGCCGGATAGCCAACGACTGGGATGCCGTGTGCGTGAGGGCCGACGACCTGGAGACGGTCTCTGACAGAAGCGGATTTGGTCAATTCCGGGAGCTGCTGCGGTACAAGCTGGAGCGGCAGGGCAAGCCCTTAATCCTGGTGGAGCGCTACACTCCGACAAGCCGTACATGCTCGGCGTGCGGGGCGTTGCAGGAGAAGGTCCTCTATAAAAACAGGACCTGGGTCTGTCCCGAGTGCGGGACACGCCATCAGCGGGAGGTAAACGCCGCCCGCAACATTAAATCAGAAGGTTTGGCGCGGCACTGCGCTTGACTGATATTGCCGCCCGGGACAGCGGTGAATGCCCGTGATCCGATTGGGAGAGCGTTGAGCGAAGCGCGGCGGACAATCGCGCTTTGGTCAGCGTTTTCCGGATGGGAGAGCGGGAAACGAGAGGACGTGTGCGCACGTCTGAAGCCCGAAAGGGCGTCCAAAATATTATGACGATGAACCCCCGTTGGTTTCACCCGGTTTCGCGGACCGGTTGAAATATAGTACCGCGTTAGCCTCCGGCAGTCTGGCCAGATACCGGGGGTGACGCACCACAGAACTGTGCTCCGGCGAATGGATGTGCCGGGCACATTAAAAGACGAAAGGAGTCAAAACACATGCGTATTCAGCACAACATCATGGCTATGAACGCCTACCGCAACTACAACAACAACACCAAGGGCCTGTCCTCCAACCTGGAGAAGCTGAGCTCGGGCTACAAGATCAACCGCGCTGGCGACGACGCGGCCGGTCTGGCTATTTCTGAGAAGATGCGCGCTCAGATCACCGGTCTGTCCGCCGCTCAGAAGAACGTGAAGGACGGCATCTCCCTGGTGAAGACCGCTGAGGGCGCCATGCAGGAGGTCCAGGACATGCTCAACCGCATGGACTACCTGGCCACCCAGTCCGCCAACGGCACCTACGACAACGAGGTTGACCGCGCCGCCCTGCAGAAGGAGGTCGATCAGCTGAAGACGGAAATCAACCGTATCGCTGACAGCGCCAACTTCAACGGCATCAAGCTGCTGAACGGCGATCTGGCCGTGAAGGACGCCGTCAAGGCCGGCACCACCGTGACCACCGAAGACGTCACCGGCATGGACCGGATCATCACCAGCGTGCTGGGCAAGGGCGAGACCGCCAGCGTCGAGGCCGGCAAGAAGACCATTCTGGACGACGTGGCCGGCGCTACCAAGGCTGTGAAGGCCTCCTTCGCCATCGACCTGGGCACCCTGAACTTCAACGTCACCGGCGCCAGCGGCAGCAGCGTCGCCTTCTCCGTCACCCTGACCATCGGCGGCAAGGATATCACCGTGTCCGCCTCCGCCTCCGTGGGTGCCGCTGCCTCCGTGGTTGCCGCAGCCATCGCCAAGGCGGTCGGGTCGGCAGTTGGCTCTAAGGGCATTGAGATCAACGGGGTGAAGTGGACCGCCTCGGTCTCCGGCACCACAGTGTCCTTCAAGCAGATGAACGCCCCGAACACCCAGGAGGAGGCCCGCGCCAACTTCGACGTCAACATCAAGATCGAGGGCAACGGCGGCGGCCTGGTAATCAAGGCTCCGGCCAATTCCACCGGCGGCAACAACGAGATTTCCATGAGCGCCTCCCTGAACGCCGGCACCTATGTGAAGACCCCCGGTGTGGCTCTGAGCGACGTGAACAAGGCCAACACCGTGTTCAACATCAAGGAGTCCGACATCAAGGACGGCACCCAGATTGCCATCGGCACCAAGACCATCGTGCTGAAGGTGGGCAACAGCTCCATCACCTCCGCTGAGGCCGCCAAGCTCACCGCCGCAGGCGCTACTATCGTCACCATCGGCGCCAACGACAATCTGTTCACCGCCCTGTCCAAGATCAGCAACGCGGTGGGCAGCACCGTCAACTTCAAGACCGCCAGTGGCACCAAAGTCTCCTTCAAGATCGGCGTGAGCGACGGCGCCAACGGCAACGTGGTGGGCCTGACGGTCCAGCGCGTGTCCAACGCCACATCTGTGGATGAGGCCTTCACCAGCCTGGAGGATCTGGCCAACAACTTCGCCATGCGCGTGAAGACCACCACCACCACCGAGGCGAAGGAGGCCACCGACGGCCTGACCCTGCAGATCGGCGACACCAGCGATTCCTTCAACCAGATGAAGGTAGTCATCGGTGACATGCACACCACCGGCATGGGCATCGACGGCATCAACATCGCCAACCAGGAGGACGCCGCCGCCGCCGTGCAGACCATCAAGGACGCCATCAACTACGTGTCCGGCATCCGCGGCGACCTGGGCGCTATCCAGAACCGTCTGGAGCACACCGGCAACAACCTGTCCGTGATGGCTGAGAACATTCAGGACGCCGAGTCCACCATCCGCGACACCGACGTGGCCGAAGAGATGATGAGCTACGTGAAGAACAACATCCTGGTGCAGTCCGCCCAGGCCATGCTGGCCCAGGCCAACCAGGTGCCTCAGGGCGTGCTCCAGCTGTTAGGCTGATTCGTCGCAAAGTGCGCAGCGCTTCGTTTCCGCCTGAAGGCGAAAACTGCGCTTAGCTCCCTTGCTCCTCATCTTCCTCCGCAAACGCTTCGCTGGTTTGCGTCGGATAAGGACGTGGAGCGAGAGATCATCTCAAATAAGCAAGAAGCAAGAACGGGGGCCGGGCTTGTCCCGGCCCCCTTCCTGCCTTTGAAAAAGGGCCTGGAGGAAGCCCCTTTTTCAAGCGCAGGAAGCAGAGAGGAGACAGAGTATGGAAGCCATCGAAATCGCGAGAAAGCTGGCGGCGCTGGGCGAGCAGGGCGAGGCGTGCCGCGCCTACGGCCTGGTGATCCAGTCGGGAGAGGACCCCGCGGGCGCGCTGGAGGGGGCGGTGTATATCCTGCGGTCCGGCGGGGATTACCGCATCTCCTACACCGCGTTTATCAATCTGTATAACCAGGGGTATTTCCGGGAGGAAATTCTGCCGCTGATTACGAAGGTGTTCTACGAGCCGAACATCAAAATGCTGAAGAGCCGGTACGAGCGCAACTGCCGGCACCTGGCAAAATACCCCTACCTGTTCCGGAAGGACTTTCTGCCCTTCGAGGAGCTGCCGGTGGTGTTCTTCCCCTTTGACGACCACAGCGGCTACATCCCCTTCTACCCGGCGGAGGAGCGGTTTGGCGACTTTGTGAACTTTAAAAATACCGTCATCAGCCGGAACTTCTTCAAGAATCTGGACAACCCCATCCTGGCGGCGGACGTGTATTCCCAGTACGAGCTGGAGTACCTGAACGACAACGTGCGCAAAAGCGAGGATATCGGCCGGGAGAATCATATTTATCTCCATTACAGCGACTGGGGGACGTTTTGCTCATACCTGCAGTGCCTGAGCCTGCGTACCATGCTGGAGAGCCGGAAGCTGGTGTTCCTGATCGGAGAGGAGATAGAGCAGTACCCCATCGACTTCAAGGCGCGGTTTGGGATCGACTACAGCCAGTACAGCGTGAAGCCGGTGGGAATCCGGGAGGTCACCCGGATGATCTGGCACACCCAGCTGTCCACCCATAACGGCGGCGACTTCTTCAACGAGGTGTTTGACGCCCATCCGAACCTGATCGTGCTGCCGTCGCTGATGATGAGCGAGGTGGCGGAGACGGCGGAGACGGTGCGCAAGGTGGTGGAGGGGTCCACCAGCCTGCGGGACGCGCAGCAGAATATCAAGTGGCAGAGCTACCTGGTGGAGGAGCTGTACCACATGCGTGACCGGACGGAGAAGGACATCGTGGTGGCGCTGTACCTGCAGTCCAAGATGGCGGTGAGCGGTCTGGACCAGGGGGCGCGGATTGCCCCGGCGCTGTTCTTCCAGCCCCACTTCTATAATATTGTCTACAGCCTGCGTGTGGACAACAGCAACCGGACGGTGCTGGAGGCGAAGAACTATGACGAGATACATAACTCGTCACTGTTCCGGAACTTCAAGTATATCAAGACCTTCACCCCCATGCGCCGCTTTACCACCAGCCACGCGGCGTCGGTGCGGTTTATGTACAATGTGGCGATGTCGTCGGACGACCAGGAGAAGGGCAAAAAGAAGACGGTGGTGAGCGACGCGGTGATGGAGCGAATCCTGAACCGGAGCTTCATGATCGACCCGGAGGACCGGCTGTACAAGGACGGCGTTCTGGTCCGGTTTGAGGACGGGAAGCTGAATCCGAAGGCGACGCTGCGGGCGCTGGCGGCCTTTTTGGACCTGCCCTACCACGAGGAGACCATGTCTTACTGCTCGTGGGGCGGGGAGCCGGTGCGTGTGACGGACGACGGCTACGCCCCGGGCTTCAGCCCTGTCCAGGTGTACAAGACCTACGACGAGTTCGCCAACGAGAGCGAGCGGTATTTTATAGAGTACTTCCTCCGGGACGCCTATGAGTACTACGGCTACGACTTCCAGTACTACGACGGCCAGCCAGTGGATGAGGCGAAGGCGGAGGAGCTGATCCGGAACTTCAGCACGATCAACGGGTATATGTCAAAGACCTGGATCAAGGTGTTCCGGGAGGCGGAGGTGTCTCAGGACGGCGAGCGTGTGGCCGCAGAGGTGGAGGAGAAGGTGCAGGAGAATCTGCTGAAGGACTACATCAAGAAGTACGACAAGAACCGGCTCCAGAATGTGCGGATCCTGCTGGAGGGCCTGGAGTTTGTGAACCGGAACGGGCAGCCGCTGCACATGATGCCCCGGCTGGAGCTGGACCCCGCGCTGTTGGAAAATCCGATTTACCATTAGGAGGACGCTATGGATAAGGGAACGGTCTACTTCTTCACCGGCCTGTCCGGGGCTGGTAAGACGACCATTGGCGGCCTTCTGTACAGCCGGATGAAGGCGAAGCGAAATGATGTGGTGCTTCTGGACGGGGACCAGCTGCGCCGTCTGTCGTTCCACAAGAAGAGCGGGTACACGACGGAGGAGCGGCGGCGCGGTGCGTACTACAACTTTGAGATGTGCAAAATGCTGGCGGACCAGGGGATCGACGTGGTGCTGTGCAGCATCTCCATGTACCACGACTGCCGGAGCTGGGCGGCGGAGCACATTGAGAACTACCGGGAGATCTATGTAAAGGCGGCGCGGGAGACGCTGTACCGCCGGGATCAGAAGGGCTTGTACAGCTCCGGGGCAAAGAATGTGGTGGGAGTGGACCTGCTGTGTGAGGAGCCTGAGGCGCCGGACATTGTGATAGAGAACGACGGCGCAGAGAGTCCGGAGGAGATAGTGGACAGGCTGGAGGTCTTTTTCGGGCTGCGGGATGAGGACAGGGAATGACAAAGGTAATAACATACGGGACATTCGACCTGCTGCACCACGGGCACAGAAACCTTCTGAAGCGCGCGAAGGCGCTGGGGGATTACCTGATTGTAGGTGTGACCAGCGAGAGCTACGACCGGTACCGCGGGAAGCTGAATGTGCAGCAGTCTCTGATGGAGCGAATCGAGAATGTGCGGGGGCTCGGCCTGGCGGACGAGATTGTGGTGGAGGAGTACGAGGGTCAGAAGATCGACGACATCGTCCGCCTTCAGGTGGATATCTTTGCCATCGGTTCAGACTGGACAGGACGGTTTGACTACCTGAAGGAGTACTGCCAGGTGGTGTATCTGGAGCGGACGAAGGGAATCTCCAGCACGGAGCTGCGTGACCGGCAGCACCCCCTGATCCGGCTGGGGGTGGTAGGGTCCGGGCGGATTGCCAACCGGTTCATCCCGGAGTCAAAGTTTGTGAGCGGAGTGACGGTGGAGGGTGTATTCAACCCGCACGAGGATTCCGCCCGGAGCTTTGCCCAGCGGCATGAGCTGGGCTTTTGGAGCAGCGAGTATGAGGAATTTTTAAGTCGTGTAAACGCGGTATATATCGCTTCTCCCCACGAGACGCACTACGAATACGCGGAGCACGCGCTGCGCGCAGGGAAGCATGTGCTGTGTGAGAAGCCGATGGTGTTTACCGCGTCGGAGGCGGAGCGTCTGTTTGGGCTGGCCCGGGAGCAGGGCGTGATCCTGATGGAGGCCATCAAGACGGCCTACTGTCCCGGCTTTCAGCGGCTGGTGAGCTGCGCGAAGAGCGGAAAGATTGGGCGGATTGTCAGCGTGGACGCCACGTTTACCAAACTGCTTCCCTCCCACGCGCGTGGTATGCGGAACAATGGGGCGGGCGGCAGCGTGACGGAGCTGGCGAGCTATCCGCTGCTGGCGGCGTTTAAGCTGCTGGGCTTCGAGTATGAGGAGATCGGGTTCTATTCCTACTTTGGTCAGAGGGACGGGGTGGATTTATTCACCCAGATTCATCTGCGGTATTCTGGGGCAATAGCCTCGGGTAAGGTAGGGCTGGGCGTGAAGAGCGAGGGGAGCCTTGTGATCTCCGGGACCCGAGGGTATATCTATGTGCCGGCGCCGTGGTGGAAGACGGAGTATTTCGAGCTCCGGTTTGAGGACCCCAACGAGGTGGAAAAGAACTTTTACAAGTTCTCCGGCGATGGCCTGCGGTATGAGATTATGGAGTTTTTGGCCCGGATTGCAGGGGGCAGGATGGATGAGGGCGCCTGTGAGCTGTCCGTCAGACTGGCCGGGGCGATAGAGAAATACCGCTCTGGCGGAGTTGTCAGACTGGACTGACGGAGGTGGATGATATGCTGCCGATCAAGATCGCACTTCCGGAGGGCTTTCTGGAGGAGGAGGTGCGGTGCGGCTACACAGTCAGCGTGGAGATGAAGAAGCTGTGGGCAGTGGAGCTGGACCTGCTGGCCGAGTTTGACCGGGTTTGCAGAAAGCATGGGCTGACTTATTTCGTGGACAGCGGAACTCTGTTGGGTGCGGTGCGGCATAAAGGGTTTATCCCCTGGGACGACGACATTGATGTGGCAATGTTTCGGGAAGATTACAGAAAGCTTACCAGGATTGCGGCGCAGGAGTTTCAGCACCCCTATTTTTTTCAGACTCCCTTTACAGACCCGGGACTGGTGATGGGTGGAAGCAGGCTGAGAAATTCCGACACCACGCTGATCAGTGATTTTGAGAATCAGCGGCCTTATGAGAACAAAGGCATTTTTATCGACATCTTTGTACTGGACAACGTGCCGGACAGTGAGGCGGCCCTCAGCAGGGCAAAAGTGTTCCTGAAAGGCTATTGGAGAGTTTTGCGATATGCCTCTTATTATGACGCTTACTTTAAATCAGGCAAAAAATATTCGGTGAAAAGGCTGCTGCTGGGCAAGGTTTCCCTTGGTTTGAAGCATGTTTTTGGGATTGAAAATCTTTGCCGCGGGTATGAGAGGTACTGCTCCCGGTGGTATGGTAAGGACATAAGCCGAGTTGGTCCTTTGGAGTGCGAAAGAGGAAAATATACCTATATGAAAGAGTGGTATGATAGTGCGGATATCATACCGTTTGAGTGTGTGAACGTTCCTGTTCCAAGGGGTTACCATGAAGTTTTGACAACGATGTTTGGAGATTACATGGTGATGAGACAGATTTCTTCACTGCACCGCGCGCTTATGTTTGATCCAGAGGTGCCGTACAACAGATATATGCAGTAATGTTACAAGAAAATCATGTAATGGGAGTATGGGGTACAGATGAGCAACTACTATGTAAATCCTGAGATTAGACGGACGGAACGGGTATTTCCCATGCAGGGACGCTATGGATTCCACCGGTATGATATGAACGAGAATCCGGAGGGGCTCCCAAGTGAATTTGTGGACAGCGTGCTGAAGGAAGTGACGCCGGAATTTCTGGCGACATACCCGGAGCCAGACAGGTTTCTGCATAAGTACGCTGATTTTATCGGTGCGGAATATGAGAACTTGATGGCGACAAATGGAACTGATATGGCGATCCGCTATCTGTTGGAGACATTTGGAGAACGGGGAAAAGAGGTAGTTACAGTTTCGCCGTCTTTTGAGATGTATCGCATTAATTGCTCCATTCTGGGCTTAAAACATATTGCGGTTGAGTATGAGAATGATTTGACAATTGATATTGATAAAATTGTTTGTGCGATTACCCGGGACACGCGGATTGTTGTGTTGCTGAACCCCAATAATCCTATCGGAAATACTTATACGGAGCAGGAACTGGAGCGTGTTCTATGTCAAGCCGACGCAGTCGGTGCTGTAGTGATCATAGATGAGGCGTATCACTATTTTTACCCACATACTTTTCTTAAATATGGGCTGGAGCATAAGAATGTGATTGTTCTGCGTACTTTCTCCAAGTTGTTCTCTCTGGCGGCCTGCCGACTGGGTGTAATGATTGGTGATCCCGAGATCATCGGCTATGTGAAGAACGCAAAGCTGAGCTTTGATGTAAATGCTGTCGCGCTGCTTTTTGGGGAGAGAATATTGGATCATCCGGAGATAATACGGGAACTAATTCACAAGGAGGCAGAGGGGAAGCAGTATCTTTTGGAAATGCTGAGGAAGAACGGCTATGAATGCAGGGACTGCAAAGGGAATTTTGTGTTTATAAAGCCGCACCACTCCGCAAAAGAAATTGCGCATAGTTTGGAGAAAGAAAGAAAAGTGCTGGTACATCCTTATGGAAATCCGTTATTGAAAGATTATATTCGGGTTTCGACTGGTGCTAAGCACTCCATGGAACTCTTCCTGGAGGCCTTTTTTCAGCTTGATGGAAGCGGACAATAGAAAGGTAAGGTTTCATTAATGAGTAGTACAACAAAATTGATTTTCAAGCAGTTTTTGAATTTATTTGGTGAGGTGCAGCTTTAATGTTTAAGATAAGTCCACAAGCAGCGTCGTACCTTTATGATGTAGATTTGATCGCATTTGGAAGCGGACATATTGGAAAACAGGTCATTCCCTATTTGGCACAGGACCCAAATATCAGACTGCATGGCGTCACAAACAGTCGGGTTGCTGTCGATGATGATGGGACATTTTTGGATACTGGCTTGCCAGTCCGTAGCCTTTCTGCGTGGGTAAACCTATTTCCACATGCCGCGATTTTAGTGACCGCAGATGCCAAAGAAGAAATTGTTAGGGTATGCAGAGAGGCGGGGTTTGAGAAATTTAAATTCCTGACGCCGGAGATCATAAGCAAACTGACGGAGGTTGAGGCGCAGGCGGCGGAGGCAAAAGCATCGGACATTTTCGAATCTCTATGTCTGGCAAATGAATTGCACGATGTTCATCGGGCAGCATTTTCTGAGTTTAGGGAGTGCAATAGAGGTAAAACGGTTGCTGTGGTGGGTACTGGACCATCGCTGAACTATTATACACAGATACCACAGGCACCGCATATCGGAGTTAATGCAAGCTTTCTAAAAGAGGACCTAACACTGGATTACTATTTTATAACACACTATATCCCAGAATGGTGTGAAAAATTAAAGGACTATAATTTTGTAAAGTTTTTTGATATAAACCGGAATTACAATTCCAAGGACCAATTCCCGGAGTATATTGTGGAAGAGAATGGTGGACGCCGCTGCTTCTCCATCAGCCATGTGCCAAGCACGCAGCTTCATACCAACATAGAGTGCTATCCTTTGATGGGATATGGCTCCATTATTTTTAGGGCAATTCATTTTGCTCTGTATACACATCCACAGAGACTGCTGTTGGTTGGATGTGACTGTACTGCAAGTGGCCATTGTGATAATCCGTTGGGTGATGTGTTAGCTTTTGCTGACCAACATGTGCTGGAGTGGTTAGGGGGCTATCGACGTGTGAAAAAGTTTGCCGCTCTTCACTATCCGGACACAGAAATCATATCGGTCAATCCTGTTGGACTCAAAGGCATGTTTCATGATATGTATACTGAGAGCTATTTGGATGCGCACCCGGAAATTGACCGGGAGCGCTGCGAAGTGCTGGATCAAAGCAAATATAAGAAATAGAGGAACGTAAGGCGAGTATATCAAAAATAAAGCAATTTGATAAGGGGTGATAATAATGCTGAATGGTAAAACAATTCTAATTACCGGTGGGACGGGCTCTTTTGGCAATCATTTTACAGACTATGTACTACAGCACTACAAGCCGAAAAAAATCATTATTTACTCCAGGGATGAGTTTAAGCAGTTTCAAATGCGCAACCGTTTGATGGAGCACGATGCCGTTATGCGCTATTTTATCGGTGATGTGCGGGACGGGGCGCGGCTTCGTCGAGCCTTTGAAGGGGTAGATTATGTTATTCACGCTGCGGCGCTGAAGCAGGTTCCGGCCTGTGAATACAATCCCAACGAGGCCATTAAGACCAATATCCACGGTGCGATGAATGTGATTGAAGCGGCTTTGGATACCGGCGTGAAACGGGTTGTTGCCCTGTCTACGGATAAGGCGGTCAATCCGGTTAATCTATACGGAGGCACAAAATTAGTCTCGGACAAGCTGTTTATAGCGGCTAATTCCTACTCTGGTTACAAAGACACACGTTTTTCTATTGTCCGTTACGGAAATGTGGCAGGGAGCCGGGGGTCTGTGATTCCATTTTTCCGCAGCTTGGTGGAGTCTGGGGAGAGGGAGTTGCCTATCACCGACTTTGAGATGACGCGCTTTTGGATCACTCTGGAGCAGGGTGTACGGCTTGTCATCAAGGCCCTGGGGGAGTCTAAGGGCGGCGAGACCTTTATTGCCAAAATTCCATCCTTCAAGATTACTGATCTTGCTAAAGCGATTCTTCCGGACGGCGTATTGAAAGAGGTTGGTATTCGGGAAGGAGAAAAGCTCCACGAGGTGATGATTACAAAAGAAGACTCCCTATATACTTATGAATACGATCAACATTTTATCGTTTATCCACATATGTCCTGGTGGACAGAAAATAATGCCATACAGGGCGGGAGACCGGTGGTGCATGGGTTTGAATATTCCTCCGGAACGAATAGTTGGTGGCTGACAGTTGAACAGCTGAGGGCATTGCTTCCAGACGTTGCGGAACATTAGGATGATATGGTGATGGATATGAATCATTATGGACAGGAAATGTATCAGCTTGCGAAGCGGCTGTTCCCAATTTGCCGCAGTATTACAGGGAACGGAGTGCGGGAGACACTGGATATTTTGAGCGAGATCGTTCCAATTCGAAAATACGAAGTGCCTACCGGTACAGCGGTATTTGATTGGACGGTGCCACAGGAGTGGAACATCCGTGGAGGTTTCATAGAGGATGAAACCTCCAAGCGAATCCTTGACTTCGCTTGGAACAACCTCTCAATTGTTGGATATTCTGAGCCGGTAGATCAAGTCATCTCCAAAGAGGAGCTGTTGGAACACGTTTACAGCGAACCCGCGCAGCCAGATGCGATTCCTTACGTGACGTCTTACTATAAACGACGGTACGGCTTCTGTATGACGGAAAACCAGCGGAAGACATTGGGTAAGGGACCGTTTCATGTTGTGATTGACAGTGAGCTGAAAGATGGAAGTCTTACCTATGGTGAGATTGTTCTCCCGGGTGAAAGTGAGCAGGAAATCTTTCTTTCAACCTATATTTGTCATCCGTCTATGGCGAATAACGAACTCTCCGGGCCTTGCGTTTTGATCTATCTGGCAAAAATACTTTCGGAGCTTCCGCACCGCAGGTACACCTATCGTATGATCTTTATTCCGGAAACAATTGGCGCTATTACATATCTTAGCAGAAACTATATCCATTTAAAGGAGCATGTGGTAGCAGGTTTTAATATCTCTTGTGTCGGTGATGACCGGGCATATTCTTATGTTGCATCCCGTTACGGAGACACATTAGCGGATAAGGCGGCAAAAAATATATTGTCTTTTCATGCGCCTGACTATAAAAGTTACGGCTTTTTACAAAGAGGGTCCGATGAGCGGCAATATTGCGCGCCGGGGATAGATTTGCCGCTGTGCGCGATTTGCCGGTCAAAATATGGGGAATATCCAGAGTATCATACCTCCCTGGACAATTTGTCCCTGATCTCTGAGACGGGCCTCAGTGGAGCTTTGGAGGTTTACTGGAAATGTTTGATGGGGTTGGAACACAATTACTATTATTGCGTTACATGTCTTTGTGAACCACAGTTAGGTAAACGAGGACTATACCCTACTTTGAGCCGCAAAGGATCATATCATGATATTCGAGCGATGACAAATTTTATTGCCTATGCGGATGGGAGCAATGATCTGTTTGATATCAGCAATATGATCCGTGTACCGACAGACAGGCTAATCAAGATTGCGGATACGTTGCAGACTGCCGGACTGTTGGAAAGAGGACAAAACAAAAAAAAGTCATATAAAGCAGAAAGGAAAGATAATAATGGGATTTTCAATTGAGTGGGAGAATACATATCAAGCGGGGGCGCATAACAGCGTATGGCCGTGGTCGGAGGTAGTTTCGCTGACAAGCCGCTACTTTCGTGGCGACAAAACTGGTCTGCGGGTGTTGGAGTTGGGATGTGGCGCCGGTGCAAACATTCCGTTTTTTGCCGCGATCAATGCGGAGTACTATGGTATAGAAGGAAGCAGCACGCAAGTAAAAAGGTTACAGGAGCAATACATGGGTCTTTCTCACGCGGACAAATGTCGGGGGGGGGGGGACAAAAAGCAAATTAATGTCTCTGTAGGAGATTTTACAAAAGCCCTGCCCTTTGCGGGAGAATATGATCTAATATTAGACCGGGGTTCTGTCACACACAATAATACCGCCGATATTCGTAAAGCGATTGCCTTGGCATATGAGAAATTGCGCAAGGGCGGCTACTATTTTGGCCTTGATTGGTTTTCTACAAATTTTGGTATATTTTCAGATTCTGAAGAAGTGTACGATGTAATTGACGATCATACAAGAGTATTTCACAGCGGATATTTTGAAGGGCTGGGAAATGTGCATTTTTCCGATGCGGATCATATTCAGGAATTGTTTCAACAAATGACGATGATTGAACTGTATGAAAAAGTGAGTATTTATACAATTCCAAAGAGTAAAAGAATTGCTCATTGGAGCTTTGTAGCGCAAAAATAGGGGGAAAGATGTCAATGCAGGTTTTTGAGAAGCTTGTTGAGTGTCTTGAAATAAAGCGGGGAGACAGGATTTGGCTCTCTTCTGAAATCGTAAAACTTGTGCTTTTGTGCAGAAAGCTCGGAGCGGAATTTGACGCCTCAAAACTGCTTGACTGCTTTCAATCTGCCGTTGGTGAGGAAGGTACACTGCTCCTGCCGACCTTCAGCTTTGTGTTCAGCAATACCGGGAAGTATGATTATACCCAATCAAAAGGGGCCACAGGCGCATTGGGGAATATTGCGCTTCAGCGAAAGGATTTTATGAGGACAAAGCACCCAATGCACTCCTTTGCCGTGTGGGGAAAGGATCAGGAAAAGCTTTGCGTGATGGAAAATAAGCATTCCTTTGGACCGGACTCTCCTTTCGCATACTGCAAGGAAAACAACGTAACGCAGATTATGCTTGGCACAGACTATGTGCATGCTATGACATTTGTACATTACGCAGAGACTATGTGCACTGTTCCATATCGTTTCCCAAAGAGTTTTACCGGGATATATGTGACGGGCGATGGGAGAGAAGAAGAACGTACCTATGATTATGCGGCCCGCAGATTGGATGTGGGTACAACAGAGCAATTTAACCGCATCGGCGCAATATTAGAAAAACGAGGTGTTGCGCAGATGAAGGATTATTGCGGATTTATAAGTTACATTGTGCGTTTGGGTGACAGCTATGATTTGATATGCGAGGATATTCTGCATAATCAGTGCAGAAATATCTACGATTTTAGTATCGCAAGAGATGAACTATTCAGAGAATTTGGGGAGAAACGATGATGGTAACATCCATTCTTGATTTATTTGAAGGGACTGTATCGAATTACCCATCAAAGATTGCTTTTCAGGATGTAAAAAAGGCCGCTACGTTTGAAGAGTTACAGCAGGAGGCCAAAGCGATTGGAGGTGCAATTTGCAAATTAAGCCAGCCCAAAAGACCGATTGCTGTTTATATGGAGAAAGGTGTCAGCAATATCGCCGCCTTTTTGGGGTGCGTATATGCCGGCTGCTTTTATGTCTCGATTGATAAGGATATGCCGGATGATCGGGTCAGTGTGATACTGGATTGCCTTAAGCCGGACGTTATAATATGCGATAGTGAAACGGAGCAGAAAGCACAGAAAATTGCAAGTAATATTTTTTTGCTTGGGTATGAGGAAGCATCAACAGGTGCGGTCAATGACAAAGTTCTGGAAAATGTGAGAGCAGGGATGAAGACAACAGATATTTTGTATGTCCTTTTTACCAGCGGCTCTACCGGTTTGCCAAAGGGGGTTACAATATCTCATGCTGCGGTCCTTGATTTTGCAGAGTGGATTTGTGACCGATATGGCTTAGACGAACATACATCATTGTGTAACCAAGCGCCCTTTTATTTTGACGCCTCTGTGCCGGATATTTACATTCCCTTAAAAACAGGAGCAACTGTTTTTATTCCCCCAAAAGGATATTATATGTTTCCCTCGAAAATTTTACAGTTTATCGAAAAGTATAACATTAACACTTTGATATGGGTGCCGTCTGCCCTGTGTACTGTTGTTAATTGTCGTGCCTTTGATGTGTGCATTCCTAAATCCATTAAACTTGTGATTTTTTGCGGCGAGGTTATGCCGTGCAAACATTTGAATGTATGGAAACGATATGTTCCAGAGGCTTTGTATGTAAACATGTATGGTCCAACAGAAGCGACCTATGCATGTATGTATTATGAAATTAAAGGGCAATTTTCGGATAATGACTGCTTACCATTGGGAAAACCCTGCGAAAACAGTGAGATTATTTTAATTACCGACGATAACAGACAAGCCGGGGTTGGGGAAATTGGTGAGCTATGTATTTTAGGGCAATGCCTTTCGCAGGGATATTTCAATGACAGGGAGAGGACAAAGGAGGTCTTTGTTCAGAATCCCCTCAATCCTTATTGGACGGAAACAATGTACCGGACGGGCGACCTCGCCTATACCAATGAGGCTGGTGATATTATTTTTGTTGGCAGGAAAGATTTCCAGATTAAGCGGTTAGGGTATCGAATTGAGCTTGGGGAAATAGAGACCGCAATTCTTTCTCTGAAAGAAATTAGAAATGCCTGTTGCCTTTTTAATAAATCAACCAGCGAAATTATTGCGGTGTATACTGGAGAAATAACGGAGCGGGAACTAAGTGCTGGTTTGCACCAAGTGCTTCCGCAGTATATGCTTCCGAATCGATATATCTGTTTGAAAGCAATGCCTTTAAATTTGAATGGGAAAATCGACAGGATTAAACTGTATAAGGAGTATGTTGAGGAGTGAAGCGGCATGAATGAATTGTTGGATATATTGCAGAAAATCAATCCAAATATTGACTTTGCCCATGAGGAGAATTTGGTGGAGTCAGGACAATTGGACTCACTGGATATCGTCTCGATTATAGATGCTGTGCAGGATCATTTTAAAATAGAACTGGATGGAAAAGATATTGATCCGGATAATTTTATATCTGCCACGACTATTTGGAATATGGTTGAAAGATATATTTAATTTTGGATTATTTTTGGATGTGAACAAGAAGCAAAAATCGAAGTCTACCAACTGAAATCATTTTGGGTTACTGGTTGAGTATGGTATAAGGGATGGATAACGATGCTCTGTAACAAAGGGATAATTAGTTCATCGAATGGAAGAATTTATATACGTACAATTGAGCTCTCTGATTGTTCGGATGTATATTTGGGGTGGCTAAATGATGAACGGGTTAATCGTTTTTTAGAAACGAGATGGGAAGCGCAGAGCCTTTCTAAAATTAGAGTGTTTGTAGAGAATATTCGAAATTCAACACATAGCTACTTGTTTGCAATTATTGCTCATCCAGAAGAAAAGCATATCGGCAATATTAAACTTGGTCCTATACATCCCCATTATCCTCATGCAGATATCAGCTATTTTATAGGAGATCGTTCTTGCTGGGGAAAAGGCTATGCTACAGAAGCAATAATGCTGATTACAGAATGGGCCTTCACAGACTTGAATTTACATAAAATTCATGCAGGAGTATTTGATGAGAATATTGGAAGCATTAAAGCCTTGCAGAAAGCGGGATTTATGCAGGAAGCATGTTATAGAGAGAGCATCATTTCGCCTGTTACAGGAAAATATTGCAATCATTTAATTTTTGGAAAGATTAATCCTTATCAATAATAATGAAAACGGAAGCGAATTATATGCAACTATGTTTAGGTACAGTGCAATTTGGTCTTGACTATGGAATCACAGGACAGAAAAAACCACCCCAAGAATATGCTGTAGAATGCCTTGACTATGCAACACAAAATGGAATTTTGGCGATTGATACTGCGGCTGCATACGGAACAGCGGAAGAGGTGGTTGGTACTTTTCTGGCGAAAAAGACAATTCCTCGCAATAAACTGTTTATTAGCACAAAACTTTTGCCCAATATCCTGGACGAATGTCCGCCAGAGGATTATAAGAGGGTAATTCAGGAAAGCTTGTATCGATCATTGCGGAGACTCCATCTGGATTATATAGATGCCTACTTACTTCACAGTGCACGGTATGCATTCCGGGAGGATATTCTGGAGGCGCTTTCTGCCATGCAGAAGGAGGGCCTCGCACGCAAAGTAGGGGTATCTGTGTATGAACCTGGAGAGGCAATGGCCTGTTTAACGAGTCCCTATGTAGATTTTATCCAAGCCCCTTACAGTATTTTTGATCACCGGATGAAACAAGATGCGGTTTTGGATCAAGTACAGAATAGTAAATGTGAGTTTCATACGCGCAGTGCATTCCTTCAGGGGCTGATTTTAATGGAGGAGTTCCAGATTCCGGCTTATCTGGAAAGAGCAAAGCCTATTGTTCGCAAAATTGGGATGATCTGCAAGGAAGCGGGCGTTAATCGGATTGCATTGGCAATGTCCTATGTGAAGCGAGAATTGTCAATTAGTCACTTGGTGTTTGGAGTGGACAGCTTGGAACAGTTAAAAGAGGATATTTCGCTGTTCCAGCAGGAGATACCATCAGATCTCTTGGCTGAGATGGACAAGGAATTTGATGGGCTTGCTGCTGACATTGTTATACCAAGCCTTTGGAAAAAGTAATGGAGAATTGAATATGCGTTATTTAGCTATGATTCAAGCGCTCTATGGAGACAGTAAAATAGAGAATAATCAGGTGAGTTCAATGGAAAGCAAAGTTTTAGCGATCATTCAGGCACGTATGAGTTCTACGCGTCTGCCCGGTAAGGTGTTAAGAAATCTTTGCGGCCAGCCAATCTTGAATCATATTATTCAACGCATAAGGTGTGTGCAGAGCATAGACACGATCATAATTGCAACATCTCAAAATAAGTCAGACGATTTAATTGCGGACTTCGCACAAGAAAATAAAATTCCCTGTTTTCGCGGCAGTGAGATGGATGTATTGGACCGGTATTTTCAGGCGGCACAGTCTTTCAAGGCAAGACCAAACGACATAGTGATGCGATTGACGGCAGACAATCCTTTTGTTGATCCAAAAGTTTGCGAGGACTTACTGTCGTATTTTAGGGGTAGGGGTAATTCATTTTCTTATGCAGCTGCCAGTGGGTATCCACTGGGAGTTGGGGCAGAGGTATTTACCTTTCGGGCTTTAAGAGAAGCGCATAAAAATGGACGCAGACCTTATGAGCGGGAGCATGTGACACCATATATGTATCAAGAAGATCAAAACTTTGGAAAAATGATCTCGCCTGAAGATTATTCTTCAGTAAGGCTTACTGTGGATACAGAAGAAGACTATAAAATGGCACAGATCATATATAGTGCACTATATCGACCAGAAAAGATTTTCGGATTTGAAGAAGTTATTAACTATTTGACAAAGAATCCGGATGTTGCAGCGATTAACAAAGATGTCCATCAAAAACAATTGGGTGAATAGATTATGGAACTATTTGATTTGACAGGAAAGACAGTCTTGATTACAGGCGGTGCGGGCCATTTAGGAAAGGCGATGAGTGAAGCCCTGGCAGCATTTCATGCCAATGTCTTTATTGCGTCACGGAATGAGGAAAAATGTGATCGTCTTGCCGGTGACTTGAATCAAAAATATGGTGGGTTATGCAGGGGGGTAGCAGTTGATATATCGTCAGAAGAAGATATCCTTTTGTGTGTAAATAGAGTAATTGAGGCTGAGGGGAAGATTGATGTCTTGGTCAATAACGCGGCATATAGTGTTGCGGGTTATTTTGAGGATTTAACAGAAGAGTTATGGAAAAGAGCAATTGATGGTACTGTTAATAGCGTTTTTCGAATGTGCTCTGCGGTGATACCTAAAATGGTTCAGCAAGGTAAAGGGAGCATTATCAATATTGCCTCTATGTATGGAATGGTTTCTCCGGACCCGAAGATTTACCGGGACAATGTAAGGTTGAGCAATCCAGCTTGTTACGGAGCTGGAAAGGCAGCTGTATTACAGTTGACAAGATATTTGGCGGGTCACTATGGGCAATATGGAATTCGCTGCAACAGCATTTCACCTGGTCCATTTCCGTCTAAGATGGTACAAGAGACGGATTGGTTTATTGATAACCTTGCTGAAAAAACCATGCTGAATCGGATTGGACAGCCGGATGATCTGGCGGGGGCTTTGATCTTATTGGCCTCAGATGCAAGCAAATATATGACAGGAACCAATATTTGTGTAGATGGTGGTTGGACAGCGTGGTAGTTTTGGTGAATCAAAGCAAAAAGAGGTAATGCCTATGTCAAGTTTAGCATTATATGGCGGGAAACCAGTCCGTAATATGCGGTTGTCCTATGGACACCAATACATAGACGAGGACGATATTCAAGCGGTGACAGAGGTTTTGAGAAGCGACTTTTTAACCTGTGGTCCTAAAACCACGGAGCTGGAAGGTGCGCTGTGCCGGCTGACCGGGGCGGCGCACTGCACGGCGGTATCCAACGGGACTGCGGCGCTGCATGTGGCCTGTCTCGCCGCCGGAATTGGCCCGGGGAATGAGGTCATCACAACGCCAATTACCTTTGCGGCGTCGGCCAACGCCATTTTGTACTGCGGCGGAACTCCTGTGTTTGCGGATATCGACCCCAAGACCTATACCATAGATCCTGCCTCCATTGAACAGTGCCTGACAGAGCGCACGAAAGCCATCATTGCGGTGGACTTTACTGGAGCAGCCTGCAATTACAGATCAATTCGGGATATCTGTCAAAGGCACAACCTGCTGTTGATTGAGGATGCCGCCCACTCCATTGGAACCACCTACTATGGGACGCCGGTGGGAAGTATTGCGGACCTGACCACCTTTAGCTTCCATCCGGTCAAGACCATCACAGCGGGAGAGGGCGGCGCTGTATTAACGAAGGACAGTGCTCTGGCAAGACGGGTGGAACTGTTTGCCAAGCATGGTATTACGCGGGACCCTGTACTTTTGCAGGAGCGTGGAAACTCCAACTGGTACTATGAGCAGCAATTACTGGGATACAACTACCGCATGACAGACATCCAGTGCGCACTGGCTTTGAGCCAGCTCAACAAGCTGGATCGTTTTGCCGCCCGGCGAAAGGAACTGGTGCAGCGGTACGACAAGGCATTTCATGAGATTCCGGAAGTTATCGTTCAGACCGAGGTTGATGGCTCTGACACGGTACGGCATCTGTACATCCTGCGTCTGGATTTTACCCGGCTCACCTGTGACCGGAAGGAATTTTATGACGCTATGCAGGCGGAGAATATCGGCGTCAATGTGCACTATATTCCGGTGTATTGGTTTCCGTACTACCGAGCTCTGGGCTATCAAAAGGGCCTGTGCCCCAATGCGGAGGCCTATTATGAGAGCAGCATGACACTGCCTCTGTTTTATGGGATGACAGACCGTGACCAGGAGGATGTGATCGGGGCGGTAAAGAAGCTGATCGCATATTTTCGAAAGTGAACGAAGGTGGAATATGTTTCGGCTATGGGACAAGCTGGCGGCGAATCAAGTCTATGTAATTGCGGAGATGAGCGCCAATCATGCAGGTAAGCTGGAGAATGCCCTGGAGATTGTTCGTCAGGCGGCCGAGGCCGGTGCGGATTGCGTTAAAATTCAGACCTATACTGCGGATACCATGACCATTGATTGCGACAACGAGTATTTCCGAATCAAGGGCGGCCTGTGGGACGGCTATAAGCTCTATGATTTGTATCGGGATGCCGGCACTCCCTGGGAATGGCAGGAGCGGATCAAAGAGGAGTGTGAAGCCTGCGGTGTGGATTTCCTCTCAACGCCCTTTGACCGGACAGCCGTCGATTTTCTGGAGGGCATCGGCTGCGAGGCGTACAAGATCGCCAGCTTTGAGCTGGTGGATATTCCGCTGATTGAATACGCCGCCTCCAAGGGGAAACCTATGATTATCAGCTGCGGGATGGGCGGCGTGGAGGAAATCCAGGACGCAGTGGCTGCCTGCAGACGACAGGGAAATGAGCAGGTCGTACTGTTGAAATGCTGCAGTGAGTATCCGGCCAACTACAATGACATGAACTTTGCCACAATCACAGATATGCGGGAGCGGTTTGGTGTCCCGGTAGGTCTGTCCGACCACTCCATGGGCTCTATTGGCGCTGTGGTGGGTGTCTCATTAGGGGCGCAGGTGGTAGAAAAGCATTTTTGTCTCAGCCGGACAATCAAAAATCCGGACAGTGAATTTTCCATGGAACCGGCAGAGTTTGCGGCGATGGTGCGCGATATCCGCGATGCTGTTCGAATTCGCGGCCAGGTGACCTATGAGCTGACGGAATCGGAAAAAGCGTCCACTGTGTTTCGCCGATCGATATTTGCTGTCCAGGATATTCAAAAGGGTGAGCAGTTTACAACAGAAAATATTAGATGTATTCGACCTGGATATGGATTGTTTCCTAAAGGTTTTTATAAGCTGCTAGGGGCACAGTCAACTCAAGAGATTAAACGTGGTATGCCCATTACCGATGAGGATATCATCAAATCTTAACCGTGGTGATGAAACAGGAGGACCTAATTAAAGATGACAACATTTTATTCAGAAGATGAGTTATGCGGGCTTGGCTTGAAGAGATACGGAGCGAACGTTTTAATCAGCCGAAATGCGATCATTTATAAGCCCGATGAATTGGAAATAGGAAGCAATGTGCGAATTGATGACTTTGTAACAATCAGTGGGAACGTAGTACTGGGTAATTATATTCATATAGCGCAGAATTCCAGTTTGTTTGGGGGAACAGCAGGGATTTTAATGGATGATTTTTCGGGAATATCTTCACATGTGGCAATATATGCGGTTTCTAATGATTATTCAGGAAGATTTATGACAAATCCTACTGTCCCTGACAAATATACATGTAATTTAGAGGCTGCCGTGCATTTAGGGCGGCACGTAATTGTAGGATGTGGTTCAGTCGTATTACCAGGAGTCACTATACCGGTCGGGTGTTCCATTGGAGCAATGTCCCTATGCAACAAGGACCTAGTTGAGTGGGGGATCTATGCAGGTACGCCTGTAAAACGGATAAAGGACCGGCGAAAAGATATTTTAGAACTGGAGAAAGAACTTTACCCAGAAGGAAAAGGAATATTGGATTTACAAGTTGGAGATTTTGCAGAGCGAAAAAATGCAGTTGTTTATGAAAATGCGGTTAAATATGCCGCAATTACTGGAGATGACAATCCGATTCATTTTGAGTTGAGAGAAGCATATCAATCTCGCTATGGCAGACCTGTTGCACATGGTATGATTTTTGCGGGCTTCATATCTGGTGTAATTGGTTCACTTTTGCCGGGTACAGGTTGTATATATGAATCACAGAATCTATCCTTTATACGACCTGTATTCTATAATGATGAAATAATAACAAGGGCCACTGTAATTGCAATAGATATAGATAGGAATCGTGTTACGCTAAAAACGGAATGTTTTAATCAAGAGAAAAAATTGGTTTTGGATGGCGAAGCAGTTGTTTTGCCTAACCCTAAAGTATAAAACTCTAATTCTTCATTTTTGTGTCTTTAGGTCTGGCCTCTTTGATCTGCGTATCCTTATAGTGTGGGGAAGTCGTTATGTTCTTGATTCGTGTTGATGGTAATCCAAAAATCGCTGTAGGCCACATTATGCGCTGTCTCTCGCTGGCAGACGCGCTCCGGGAACAGGGCGGGGAGATTACGTTTGTTACAGCGGAGCCCTATTTCCAGCGGCTGATCCAAACACGTGGCTATCCCTGTACCGTGCTGGGGACGGCCTATGACCGCATGGAAGAGGAGCTTCCTGTATTTCTTCCGATTTTAGAGCGGGAACGGCCTGAGCTGGTAATATTGGACAGCTATTTTGTCACACCCCAGTACATGGAGGCGATCAGAAATATATCAAGGCTTCTGTATATTGATGATTTAAATGCTTTTGATTACCCGGCGGATGCTGTGGTGAACTACAATATCTACGGCCCGGAGCTGCCATATCCACAAAATAAAACTTATTTTCTCGGCCCCCAATACGCTCCTCTGCGCAAAGAGTTTCAGGGGTTAAGCCAGCGAAACACCAAAGACCGGGTGGAAAATGTATTGGTTTCTACCGGAGGTACAGACCAATACCATGTAGCTCTGCACTGTGCGGAGTACTTGCGGGAACACCTCCCGCGTGAAAATATGATATTTCACTTTGTGCTTGGAGCTATGAATCGGGACATTGTCCAACTTGAGCAAATCGCAAAAGATTTCTCCTTCATCAAGCTGCACCGACAGGTAACAGACATGTGTTCTCTGATGCTGCAATGTGATGTGGCAATTTCGGCGGCGGGAACGACGCTGTATGAACTATGTGCTTGCGGTGTCCCAACGGTAACTTATATCTTGGCGGATAATCAGATACAGGGGGCTCAGATGTTTCAGAAGGCTGGACTGATGCCCTGCGCCGGTGATATTCGAGAGGATGCATGTTTTCTGGAACGCCTTTTTGAGTTGCTAAATTCACTTGCGGATGACTTTTCGCAGCGGCAGCGGATAGCGGAGCAAATGCAAGGAGCTGTTGATGGCAGAGGGGCTGTGAGGTTGGCGAAAGAAATCCAAGCGTGGCTGGGTCACAGTGGCTTCTCAGCAACAGCTTAAATTTTGATAAAACTTGCGGGGAAGTATAGGTATCGCTATACTTCTGCTTGCTTATACGGGAAAATTCTCAAAGGATTGATTTTTATGATAGCAGGTCATTTACAGCAGAAAAAGGGCTAGCAGCACCATTTTGATCCAACACGTCTGTGTTCATCAGGAGATTAACGGTCAAGAGGTTGCAGTAGGCAGCGATATCCTAAACGAAAATCCAGCTATCGGACGCTTCCAATGACAGAAGAGATTAAATCGGTTTTGCTGGCGAACAAGAATGTCAACTCAGGAATGAGCAATTAAAACCGAAAAGCTATGCCTGCTTAACTCTCGAAGGGGAACCTATTTCACCCAACTATTATAGTTAGGCATTTAAGAAATATCTGCGGGATCATGGACTTCATAAGGTGCGTCTGCACGATTTGATACACCCGTATGTTAAGTACATGGTAAAAAATTTTTTATATTTTTTTGAAAAAACAGACATCCTCAATATCTATATATTTTTCTACTGGTTCCAAATATTCAGAGTACATTTAAAGTGACCTTAACTTTAAATCTTCCTTTTTACGGTTAGGAGCACACAGGTGTGTTTTTACCAGAAGGAAATGCTGGGTTTATTGAGCGGAGACACTATATTCATATAACTCTTGTGGAGCAGTGTCGTGACCATTACTTCACTCGATTCCGGTCCCACCTGGCAGTATCCTCACCGTTTGGAAATAGACGTCCTCTTTCAGTTCTTCAAACCACGAACCGTTGCAGTCCGTGGGTGACCAGCGAGACAAACATGGGTGCCGGGTAGAAAAACATATCCCCCAGGAATGCGCCAATCCCGCCCACTGTAAAAGCGCCTAACGGGTCCAACAGGACAGCAGCGGTACAGATTACAATATCGTTCAAATAGAGATGTCCGCCTGGCACCGGCATCCCAAAGGAGCTGAGGGCGATATTCATCGCCATAAAGACAGCGGTTATGGTCAGCCAGCGAACAGGGTCACGCCGGCGCAGAGATTATCAATAAACTTGTGGGCTTCTGCCTGCCCACCTTTGATTTCAAAGGTGAAGATGGAGGCTCCGCCATTGGGAAAATACTTCTCATACAGGGCGTGATCAGGGTGGTCTGGTCTGGAGGGATGGTTGACCTTTTCTACTTGAGGGTGGGCGGCCAGATACTCCACTACCTTTTCGGTATTCTCCGCATGGCGCTCCACTCGAAGGGACAGGGTTTCCACCCCTTGAAGGAGCAGGAAAGCATTAAAGGGGGAGATGGCCGCTCCTGTGTCCCGGAGGAGAATAGCCCGAATATAAGTGACAAAGGAAACTGGACCGGCGGCGTCCACAAAGGTGGTTTCCACCCCGAACTGGGGCAGTGTATGAGCCAGCAGGTTGTAGCTGCCGCCATAGATGGTCTTTTGGGCCACAATGTGGCTGCCGGCCTGGGCCAGGGCCTGGATCGTATAGCTGATGGCCGCTGCGCCCGAGGCAGTGGCCAAGGCTGCCACGCCGCCTTCCAGGGCCGCAATGCGCTTTTCCAGCACGTCCTGAGTGGAAATTGGTCAGCCGGCCGTAGATATTCCCAGCGTCAGCAAGCCAAAATCGGGCGGCGGCGTGGGCAGAATTGCGGAACACATAGCTGGTGGTCTGGTAGATGGGTACCGCCCGTGCGTCGGTGGTGGGGTCGGGTTGCTCCTGACCCACATGGAGTTGTAAGGTTTCAAATTGATAGCCCATGGGAAATATCCCCTTTCTCTTTCCTAATGTTCCTATATACTTACTCAGCCGATAGATATTTTCCGTTTTGCCGCCGCGGCCACAAAATCCCGGAACAGCGGATGGGCCTGGTTAGGCCGGGATTTCAGCTCCGGGTGGAACTGCGCCCCCACAAACCAGGGGTGGCCGGGCAGCTCCACCATCTCCACCAGCTGCCCATCGGGGGACAGCCCGGCCAGGACAAGACCGGCCCCGGTGACTGCCTCCCGGAAGTCGTTGTTGAACTCGTAGCGGTGCCGGTGGCGCTCGCTGATCTCCTGTGTCCCGTAGGCGGCAAAGGCCCAGCTCTCCCGCCCGGTGAGCCGACAGGGATAGGCCCCAGCCGCATGGTGCCCCCTTTGTCGGTGAGCCCCCTCTGGCCGGCCATCAGGTCAATGACCGGGTGGGCGGTGGTCCGGGAGAACTCGCTGGAGTGGGTGTCCGCCATGCCGCAGACGTGGCGGGCAAACTCCACCACTGCCACCTGCATCCCCAGGCAGAGGCCCAGGAAGGGCACCCCCTGCGCCCGGGCGTACCAAATGGCGGAAATCTTGCCCTCGATCCCCCGGCTGCCGAAGCTGCCGGGTACCAGAACACCGTTCATGCCGTCCAGTACCTGGGCGGCGTTTTTGTCGGTGACAGTCTCGCTGTCCACCCAGCGGATGTTCACCTTCACCCAGTTCTCAATGCCTCCGTGGGTGAGGGCCTCGGCCACCGAGAGATAGGCGTCGTGGAGGGCCACATACTTGCCCGCCAGGGCGATCTCCACCGTTCCGGCGGGGCATTTGGCCCGGCGGACCATGCCGGCCCACTCGGTGAGGTCGGGGACGGGACAGTTCAGCTCTACGCCGGGAAACCGGACCGCTGCCTCCCGCCCTCCGAGTGGACTGTCGTGGAGAACACCCACGAGCCCATTATCGAACAGGAGACCTTTGACCGGGTGCAGGCCGTAGACCGGGCGGTCAAGGAGAAATATCGGGCCAACCTGGGGAAGTACGACTACCTGGGTGCGGAGGATAACATCTTCCGAGGTCTGATATACTGCGCGGACTGCGGCCGGCCTATGGTCTGTTATAAGTCAGTTACCTGCAAAGGGAAAAAAGTGGCATACCGATATATATGCCCCAACTACGCCGACCTGGTAGAAAGAAGCGGCTGTTCGTATAAATATCTGCCGTTGGAGAATTTGAAAGTCACATTGAGCCAGATGATTGCTCAAGAGACTAATTTGGCCGTAGACACTGCTGTCCTGGCCAGTAAAAGGCAGAGCTCCAAAGCTCCTGCCATTGATCTGGAGCTGGCACGGGCCAAGTCGGAGCGGAAAAGTTTGGATAGGCTCCGGGAACGGCTGATGCGGGACCTCCTGGCCGGTGTGTTGGGCAAGGAGGACCACGACCGTATGAAGTGGCGGTATGCCCAGGAGGGCCAGGCGCTGGAGGAGCAGATCACGCGGCTTCAGAAGGAGCAGCGCCGTGAGAAAAAGCTGCTGACCTCACAGAACCCCTGGATTGCCGCCTTTCAGAAGCACACAGGTACGGTAAAGCTGACGGACAAGCTGGTCCAGGCCCTGGTGGAGCGGATCACCGTCTATGCCAGCAACCGGATCAAAATCGACCTGAAATATCGGGATGAGCGGGCGATGTTGCTGGATGAACTGCAAAAGATGGACAAGGAGGTAAGTGCGTGATGATAGGGAAATACATCCGGCTTTCCTCCCAGGATGATGATTGCCGTCCCGGAGAAAAGGCGGAGAGCAATAGCATCACCAACCAGCGTTCACTGCTGGATCATTATATCGTCATCCACCCTGATCTGGAGGGCCGCCATGCCCTGGAGTTTATCGACGACGGGCACACGGGTTTTAATTTTGACCGCCCCGGTGTCCAAGCTCTGTTTGCGGCTGTCAGGCGGGGTGAGATCAACTGCATCCTTGTCAAGGATTTGTCCCGGTTTGGCCGGAACAGTTTAGAAGTAGGCGAATATCTGGAACGGGTCTTCCCGCTGTTGAATGTATGATTCATCGAGGTCAATGACGGCCTTGATACCAAAACCAAGCTGTATGGGGTGGCGGGAGATCTGGACGTGGGGGCGCGTAATATCGTCAATGAGCTCTACAGCTGGAATGTGTCCGCCAACGTGAAAACCGCCGAACGTCAGTATGCCGCCCGGGGTGAGTGTATCGCCGCATACCCCTTTTACAGATATATCAAAGGGTCAAAGGACCGCCGGCGCCTTGAGATCGACCCGCCGGCCGCTGAGGTTGTCCGGAAGATTTTCAACCTATGGTTGGAAGGCCATTTCAGATCGGCGATTGCCAATAGGTTGAATGAGGAGCACGTTCCCTCGCCCTCCATGCACAAGCGGCAGCTGGGAGCCAAGCGGACAAGCTGGAGCAAGCGGAGGGACGAAGTCCCCTGGACAGAGGCCGCGGTGCGGATCATTTTACAAAATGAGAGATACACAGGGAAACTAATCAGCCTGCGCAGTACCCGAAAGGAAATTGGAAATCCAGAGCGAACAGCGATTCCGAAAGAAAACTGGATCGTTGTCCCGGATGCTTTCGAGCCGATTATCTCGGAGGAGATGTTTCAAAGAGCGCAGGCACTTTTTCGGGTTGTTCCTCCAAGGTCCCGGATTCAAAACAAGCGTCCTCAGCCGCTGTTTTCCCACAAGGTTTTTGCGGTATCTGCGGCATGGGCCTGGCTTATCAGAGGATATCCAAGCCTTACTACAAATGCGCGATGTCCAGAGGACAGCAACAGGAAGAATGTAAGTCAGTTCGTATTGCTGAGGACGATTTGAAAGCCTGTGTGCTGTCGGAACTGCGGGCGCATATCACCGCAAAACAGAAAACAGATGTTGAGGATGTCTCCACAATACAGGAACAGATCACTGCTTTGGAACAGCGGATAGAAAAACAGTGGTCCGCAAAAAAAGACGCCTTTGTACGGTGTCTGACGGCCTCATTTCCAAAGCTGAATACAAGAATATCTGCGCTGAGAAACAGCGGGAAATTCAAAGGCTTCGCGGAGAGATAGATAGACTGGGCAACGCGACCGTCGGCTACAGAGAGGATGAAAACTATCCCAAGCTGACTGATACGAAAGAGCTGACCCGTGATATACTGGATACTCTGGTTCAAGCTGTCCATGTGTTTGACGATGGGCGCGTTGAAATTGAGTGGAAAAGCCATACTGCCGCAGAGGATATATAGTACCTGTGTAATGGAGGTTGAGAAATGGGTGATTTCTGTTATTTATGTCCTCGCTGGAATGATTGGCTGGGCCAGTGTGACGCACCATATTGGTGTCCTGACAAGGATAAAGTTAATGTCTATTGGAAACAGCGGCAAAACGCAGAAGATTCTCCTTGAAACTGGCGTTTTCGCTATATTAAGCTGCAAATTTTTGTCGATATTTTTGATTGACCACTCTTGACACTTTCAGACGAAGAGTGTTCCGGCACAAATGAACTTTATATTTGCGAAAAGGAGTCGCTAATCCGCTGCATGGGATTAAGTGGCTCATTGTTTTCATATTAAACTAGAGGTGTTATAAAATGCGTATATTGAACTATGGATTAGAGATGCTCTTAGCAAAGCGTCATGAAGATTTCATTGACTCATTGTTTGAAGACGAAATAGATGTAGAAAAAGGTGTCTGGAGTCATGATGTGGTTGTAAATAACGCAAAACAATGTGCGGAGCTTCTAACACTTTACGGAGAATCTCAAACATCTGAGTTTTTTTCGATTATTTTAAATGGACTTCAAGACAAGAGATACTTTGACATTATGGCGTGTATTTTCTTTGCGGCTGAATGCCGTCATTCTCCCCCGCCTAATAGTATTATCCAGCATGCGATCGACGAGAGGCTTCTTGAAGAATTTTGTGTTGCTTTACTGAAAGAACTGCGTGCTTTGGCAGTAGAAAGAGGACATTGGGACTGGTTTGACAAAACGGTTTCTCTACCAGTTGGATATTATTTAAAATAAGGGAATGTGCCTAAATAGTATTGTGGGCGAAATGTGATTTTGCTATAATTGCCTCATCTTTATTTGATAGGAGAAATGCAAAATGACATTAGAGGAACACTTGAAGAAGCTGCGGGAGATAGATGTACGGGATATTGATCCGTCAACATTGGTGGATATTAAGGATGTCCATATTGATACCTCACTGCCTGTAGAACAACGATTAGCCAGTGTGCTTCAGCAAATGAACGGAAATCCGTATTTCTTCCGCAGTAACGGCCTGGTCGTCAAATGCTCTTTTAAAGGAGAGAAAAGACTACAAGAAATTTTGGAGGATATATTAGAGCATCTTTAAATCATGGAGGAAAATACATGGATCTACTTGAACGGCCAGAGTACAATTTTTTAAGGACTGACCTACACCTTCAATTCCGCTTTTTACGATTTGCTCAACGACCTGGAACAGCGGCTGGATTACGCCAAGGAACATACATCCCTCCCGAAGACGCCCGATCTGGCCTGGATCGAGGCGTTTCAGATGGAGGTCGACGAGAGGGTGGTGCGGGATGAAATTTGATATTCCCTCCGGAGCGGGGCACATCCTCCGAACCCTCAACGATACAGGCTATGAGTCCTACCTGGTGGGCGGCTGTGTGCGGGATTTGCTCCGGGGCGTAGAGCCCCATGACTGGGATATCTGCACCTCCGCCCGCCCAGAGGAGACGGAAGACTGTTTTGCTGGATGTCGGATTATTGAGACCGGGCTGAAGCACGGCACCGTTACCGTACTGGAGGGGGATGAGTCCTACGAAATCACCACCTACCGTACCGAGGGCCCCTACTCCGACAGCCGTCGCCCGGACTATGTGGAATTTGTCTCCAGCCTGGAAGCCGACCTGGCCCGCCGGGATTTTACCATGAATGCCATCGCCCTGGGGCTGGATGGCGGTCTGCGTGATCCCTTTGGCGGCGGGGACGATATCCGGGCCAGGCTGATCCGCTGCGTGGGGGAGCCTGCCCAACGGCTCCAGGAGGACGGCCTGCGGGTGATGCGGGCACTACGGTTTGGGGCGGTGTTCGGCTATGAGATTGAGGAGAAAACTGCTCAGGCCATCCATGAAAACCGCCGCATGCTGGAGCATGTGGCGGCGGAGCGAATCAATGTGGAGCTGTGCAAGCTGCTGGTGGGGGACAAGGCCGGGGATATTTTGCGGCAGTATCCGGATGTGTTCTGCCAATTCTGGCCGGAGCTGGGACCGCTGGTCAATCTGGAGCAAAATAACCCCTGGCACTGCTGGGGCGGCTGGGAACACACTATCCATGCGGTGGAGGCGGCTCCGTCTGACCTGGTTTTGAGGTTGACCATGCTCCTCCACGATATCGGCAAGCCCAACTGCAAGTCCACCGACGAAAACGGAGTTGACCACTTCTACGGTCACCCGGCGGTAAGCGTCAAGCTGGCGGAGCAGATGCTCCGGGCGCTGAAATTTGACAACAGGACCCGAGAGCGAGTGGTCACCCTGGTGGAACACCACGACGTCCAGATTCCCTGCCGGGACCGCTCTATCCGCAAATGGCTGGGGCGTCTGGGTCCGGAAACCTTTTTCCAGCTGCTGGAGGTCAAGCGGGCGGATGGGATGGGACAGGCATATGAGCTTGTAAAAGATCGTCTGGCGGAGCTGGAGAAAATGAAAACAAAAGAGGAAGAAATTGTCGCTCAGGGCCAGTGCTTTTCCCTGAAAGATCTGGCGGTCAACGGCCGGGATGTGATTGCTGCAGGGATTGCCCCAGGCCCGGAGGTGGGGCAAGTGCTGAATGGGCTTCTGGAACGGGTGGTCAGCGGGGAGACATCAAACGAGCAAAGTGCCCTATTAAAGCTACTAAGCGGTCGGTCAACAAACGGCTCTTAGATTTGAAGAACCGCAGATGTATGGACATCTGCGGTTCTCACTGCCTTAATAATTATGTTCAGTCAGCAGTCAGATACTCCCATAAAGTGCCGTTTTCCTTGTGCTCCGGAATACAGGGTTCAAAGCGAGGCGGAGTCGGCTTAAAGCGAGGGTCATCCCTTTGCAGTTCATATTCTTTTCGCTGGTAGTCGCGAAGAGATGTCAATTCAATATGATCCATCAAAATGGTATGGTTGCGTCCGCCTTTTGTCTTGATTAAATCCCGCTCCTCTGATTTCGCAGGCACCATAACGCGGCTGTCACCAAAGTCGGAGGAATTGACCTGAATGCAGTAGCAGTGCGGGTCCCGACACAGGGATTCCATAATACTGCTGAAATATGGTACATCTCTGTTCCACTCCACAGCTACCGTCAAATCTGCAAGTGCCTGAAACAGCGAGCGGTCCGTAATGGAAGCAAGTTCATAGCAGCAATATACGGAAAACCACAGGTCCCGCCAGCAGAACAGCTGGTATTGAGTGCCGCGGAACGGCTCCATGCGGTAACCCCGGATCAGTCTGGCTTCATTCGGGGAATAATGCACCTTGTGGTGGCATATGATCTGGGCAAATTTGTAATCGTTCTCCCGGTAGGGCAGGATGACTGCCGTCAGGTTGTAAACCTTCCGGGTACCATCGGGAAACGCCCCCGACAAAATGTGTTCAATTCCCGTAATCAACGCCATTTGGTTGTTAGCGCACAACCGTGAGATGTCAGGCAGCCATTCCCAGGGAAGAAAGTTTTCTGGTAGCACCAGCAGATCGGCCTTTGCCGCAAGCGCCTCCTTCAACAACTTGCAAACCTGCTGATATCGCTTATAGGAACGATTGGATTTGCCAGTCAGAGCCTTTTTGAAATCGCTTTTACACAGTCGAGCATTTCCTATGGCCACTTTGATCTCACTGGCGGCCATACCTTCCACGCGAATCGCGCAGCAGCCTGCCGCTCCTCCGCGCTTGATAATTTTTGCTTGTGCAGGTGCCGGAGGAAAATCACTGCCATCGTTATTCGGCAAATCATAATTCCAAAGATTATAAAGCTCATGGATTTTTGTGAGCTGTTTTGATGGATCCTCCAGTAATTCTCCTGCCGCAATATTTTTGCAGGTGAGGGCATATGAGATCTCGTGGGGCGTAACCATATACGGGAAATATAAGTAAGGCTCTTCAATCAGGCTCCAGTCAGCATAGGCACAGAAAGTCTCCATACGGCACAGGTTAAGGGTTTTGGTCTCCTCTTCAAACACATCCTGCTTCAACCAGCCGATGGGAAGCGGAAGCACATATTTATTTACCATTCGACACTGACAGTATGCCCCACGGCGCTCCGTCAAATCATATTCCAAAAACAGGGGGAAATCTATGGTCTCATCCCGCTTTTCCATTGTTTGAATTGCCGTAAGGACATGATTCATACCCTTTCCCCAGCACAACGCTGAGGTGCGGTATACAGCTGCGCGAAGCGTCAGGTACAGCCCCCGGCGGTGCGCATGATCTTTGACCAGACAATCCGGCGCTTCGTATGCGGTGATGGCTTTCAGGATACTTTTGACCAGTTTTTATACTCAAATCCAGACGGTCGTTTATGACCAGAATTTCCAACAGCCGTTCCCACAGCGAATAGTTTTCAATCAGTGCTCGCTGATTGAGGATCGTCAACAAGTCCCTGTCAAAGGCGTTCTCCTGCTTGTCACGGATCAAGTTTCCCACCTTACGGTATTTTCCTAAAACTTGGAAAGAGAAAATTTGTCCAGCGCAACGCTGGACACGCCCCGCAGCTTGTGAGGTGTGTCGGTATTGGTCAGTTTAAATATTTCACTGTAGTCATTATCCCCCAAGGTTCGATCCATATCAGGGAGATAGCGAAATTCGCTGGCATTGCGCCCAATCTCCGCACGGAAACAGTCCAACAACGCCCGTGTTGAGCCCTCTCGGAAGTAGAAAATCTTGACTTTATCATTTTGTATTTGAATATCCGATTTGCGTAGTCCTTTCGCTTCCGCAGGAAAGACAGATGGATCGATCCGATAGACCTTGAAAGGCTGTGCCTGTACATCATCCTCTTGCTGCTGGAAAGACTTCCGCTGCTTAGGGGTCATTTTCTCTTCTGGAACCTGCTGGAAGATATGGGTATTAAGATATGCGTGTGTTCCTTCCTGCCTCAAGCAAGGTCCAAAATAGTACTCAATTACATCACCTGCTGTCAATTTCGTCTGGTTTTCCGCAGTTCCCCGGGCACGTTCATGCAAAGGACTGTTCTTTTCCACCTTGTCGATGATAATAATATCATCTACATATCGGCCATAGTAAACGGGGTTAATTCGTTCACTGATGGCCTTATCAAAGAATGTCAGGGTCCAGTTTGATAGGATGTATGAAGGGAGAAACCCGATTGGTAAAAATGTCCTTTGGTCCAGGGAAAGCTCGCTGTCTGCATTGATTTGACGCACCTTGTCGGAATACACCTGGAAGACCTGATAGACAAACATGTGAACACGCTTAACCCAAGATGGATAATCATTCACAGATCCTTGAAATATTCGATAGATCTCGGAGAAATCCTCCTCAGAAACATGTACGCTGTAGAAAAAATTGCGAAAATCAAGGGTGAGGATCAGTGCGTCCTGATTGCTGTCCAGTCGCTCTTTTGCGTGAGCAAGGGCGGTATCCCGCCAACTCTCATATTGAGAAAAGTAGGGCTCGAACAGGTAGGGGGAATAGTGACCTTTCCACTGTCAGGATGATATAGGTTTTTACGCAGTCGGTTTCCATAAGAATGCTCATACATCAAGCAGTGCTCTGGGTCATCTCGTCTGTCCAGGCAGGCACCGATTATCAGTACCCAGAGAGTGCCGAGAATATGCCCCGCAACAGGAAGGTCAATAAAGTATTTTGCCGACTCCATTCTTACCGGTTCGCTGTCGGCGTTAAAAATAATTTGCCCCTCCGCACAGCCGCAAAGCCGTTTTGGGAAAACAAAGGCACTGATTTTTTCCAAAATATCCGCAGTAAAATCCTCCCAGATATCAGGCCGTCCCGTTAAAGCGCGGACAATAGCAGAAATATTTCTTTCTATCCCATCGTTCTCAAAGGCAACTAGATCGTCTACCAGCGGCAGCTGTGTTTTATCAAAATACAGGTAGTGTTTCAACTTTTTGTATGCTTTATATACCCATTCCCTCGTGAGGGTATTCAGTTTCTTTTCCACGCTCTCCCTGCCTCCAATCTTTAATCGTCTTCAAGAATATCTCCCCATAACGTTTGGCCTTAATCTCCCCAACACCTGCTACCTTCATAAATTCTTCCATGGTGGCGGGTTTCCGTGCTGTCATGTCCTCCAGAGAGGCATTGGAAAAAACCACATAGGCGGGAACGCCTCCCTCCGAAGCCAGCTTTGTCCGCACGGCTCGAAGACGCTCCAACAGGCTTGCGTCTGCCGTTACAGCAGACTTTCCCTCGGAGATTCTTTCCGGTGTATCCTGATTCTTAACAATACAGGTCACACGTTCACTTCGGAAGAGTACTCCCTTTGCACGCTGTGTGGTGTGCAGCACAGGGTAGTCTATCCCCTCCGCGCACAGGTAGCCTTGCTCCAAAAGGCAATCGATATATGCGCGAATCTGCATCCTGTCTACATCGGCCATTATGCCGTAGGTGGACAGCTTGTCCAGACCCAGTTGAAGGACACGCTGATCTCTGCTCCCCCGGAGCATCCGAATAATCAAAGCTGTCCCCAATCCAGAACGATACTGCCGCTCCACACGCGTGACCGCAGAGAGAATCTTCTGTGCCTCTAATGTGATGTCCCTCTGCTCCAGCTTTCCGGTGCAGTTGCTGCACTTGCCGCAATAATCTGGTGCGGACTCTCCAAAATACCGCAGCAGATAGGCTCGCAGGCAGCCTGTGGTCTTGCAGTAGGAGGTCATTTTTTCCAGCCGCTGCAGATCCCGCTGCTGGAGGGATTTTTGCTCTTCTTTAGACAACTCCTCATGGTCAGAGACTGCATTGATCAGAAATTTCATCATCCGAACATCGTTTTCTGAAAATAACAGCGCACAGTGAGCATAAGCGCCATCCCGACCAGACCTACCTGCCTCCTGGTAGTAGCTCTCCACATCCTTGGGCATATTGTAATGTATTACAAAGCCCACGTTAGACTTATCGATTCCCATGCCAAAGGCGTTGGTAGCCACCATGATCTGCACCCGGTCGTATACAAAATCCTCCTGGTTTTGTCTGCGTTCATCCTCGGGGAGGCCTGCGTGATATCGGGTGGCGGGAAAACCACTCTCAGCCAACACCGCGCAGACAGACTCCACTGTTTTACGTGTGGAACAATAGACGATACCGCTCTGCCCGGGATGCTCGCTTATAAATTTTTTCAGATAGGCATCTTTGCTTTTGGGGCGAATCGTTTCAAAATATAGGTTGGGCCGGTCAAAGCCGGTGGTAATGCACAGAGGATTTTGCAGCGCCAGCAGACGCTTGATATCCTCCTTCACTTGCTCAGTAGCAGTGGCGGTAAAGGCTCCTACCGCCGGGCGCTGGGGAAAACTCTTCACAAATTCCGTTATTTTTAGATAACTAGGCCGGAAATCCTGACCCCATTGAGAAACGCAATGGGCCTCGTCAATCGCCACCAGAGGGATTTCCAGCTCTTGCGCAAGATGCAGAAAACTGGGAGCAGATAGCCGCTCCGGGGCCACATAAATAAGCTTATATATCCCATGTCGAGCTCGATGGAATATTTCCTGGCACTGATCTTGAGACAGCGTAGAATTGATAAAAGCTGCAGAGAGTCCAATCTGGGCAAGGGCTGCCACCTGATCCTTCATCAGGGAAATCAGAGGAGAAATCACCAGTGTCACTCCTGGCAGCAGCAGAGCAGGAAGCTGGTAACAAATGGATTTCCCTGCTCCGGTGGGCATGATGCCTAATACATCCCGCCTGGACAATAAGGCGTCTACAAGTTCCTCCTGTCCCAACCGAAATTTGTCATGTCCAAAATACTGTTTCAGTGCTGTGTGCTTATCCATGTACCGAAACCACCTCTAGCACAACGGCTTTTCATAAGCCGAATTATAGTCTGAATAGCGTTGAATTTTTCCTTATTTTATCACATTAATAAAGTAGAAACAAGGCTATAATGATACGAAACAAGCAACAGTGTGTGTCTGTGGAAACGTTGAAGTAAGAGAGTGCGCCGGTAAGCATTGCCTTACTGAGTTTTCGGGAGGGGTTGTGCAGCAAAACCTCAAACCGGCTTAGGCTGAAAAGCTGAAAGAAAATGCTCCAAAAGGCTCCGCCACGGGCGGGGCCTTTTAAATCGCATACATCGTATACAATGTATAAAGAATAAAAAACAGGTCTAAAACAACTATGACGAAAGCATGTTTTTACTGCTTTCGTCATAGTTATTTTTATAAGCTTTGCAAGGAGGTATCCCTATGCGAATATGGGTTTATGGGGACAGTCCAGAGCAGATTCGAGATATGATAGAGGAAAACATGAATTTCGATGACACTGTGGCAGGCACCTCGATCTCTGCGGAAATTGGTTCCGCATTTCCTTATAATGGGCTGACACCGGCCATATCTGGCGCAATACGTGGGGAAATCGACCTGCTGCTGATTCCTTCTTTCCAGATGTTGGGGGACAAAGGAAAAGCGGAGGAAATAGTGGAGCTGTTCCAAAATTACGGCGTTTCAGTCAAATCGGTCTCCAACGATGGAATCAACAGCTCCTGATATCCGGCGCGGTTGAATTTCCTAATGGTCTCCGCAGAGGGTTCCAGAGTTGTTCCAACGCAGCCTTGCAGCAATGAGCGGCTGGCTTCACTCAGTGGTACGTCAGAGCGGCACAGGTCATAGTCGCCGGGTGTCATATGCCAAGGTGTCAGCAGGCTTGGATAGCGGGCGCACAGCTGTGCTGCGATGGACAGGCCCTTGCCGTCGAAATCTCCGGAGTAGAACAGCTGGGTGCCCTCCCTAGCCAACAGGTCCAGAAGCCGCAGTGCCGCCACAGAGGGCTGGCCGGAGGTGCAGATCAGCGGGGAATGAAACCGAGCGGAATGATCACAGAGCTGGGTGAAGACCATCTCATTTTCCACGATGTAGGCCCTCTCAGAGGAGCTGTGTGCTCCGGTCAGTTTGGACAGGCTGGAAAGAGACAAAGTACATATCTCATGGTTCTCACGGAACAGACGGTAAGCGGGGTGTTCCTCTGTCCCCGCAAGGAGGACAAGCCCCACCTGCGTCACCAGACTGGAGATGCTGTCGCATAAAATTCCGTTTTCATAGTACACACTGTCCCGCTGTTCCGCATTAGCCGGCGCTGCCAGATCGGAGCGAAAGGCCAGCAGGTACAGAAACAGCTTGCCGCACAGGGTCCCGCTGTCCAGGGCGTGGGGGTCAGAGGTGGCCTGAGCACTGAGGACTGCCAAGCGGACCGTGCCCTGTGTACGCTGCGCCAGCAGTTCCAAGCTCCGGCAGGCTTGTAGCAGTGCACGTCTTGTCCTCTCCGGGTCTTTTGTTGTCTCCCGGCGGAGCAGCTGATATCCACCGCTCTGTGGTTCCCTTAACGCTTGAAGCCATCGGCGACAGGTATCGCTGCCTGTTTCCTCCAATGCCTGTGTAAGCATGGCAGAGAAACGGCTGTTTTCCTCTTCATGCAGCTCAGTTTTAGTTCTGATTTCTGTATCAAAGTAAGCCTCTAAGACTTCTTTTAGGGAGACTTTCCCAAAACGGAGTTCCTGGAGGGCAGCCTCAAACTGCGCCGCCTGAAAGTGCAACGGAGGGGAGAAAGGACGGCCAAAGATACTCCGGGCGACGTCGCACTCCTCCCGGCTGGCGTCGTCCAGCCGTATGGTCCCCGCCGGACGGCCATAGCTGCGGTATTTTTTCAGCAGCTCAGACAGAATGCGCCGGTATGCGGGCCGGGACTGAAAATAGGCCGCGCAAGCCCTGGCCTGTTCGTTCATAGACTGTCCTCCAAAGTCCGCTGTCTGCCGTTCCAGTGGTAGCGCAGGATGGTGACCACCGGGGCGTTGGGCGGATGGTGCATCTCAGCAATGTCCAGGTCGGACACACAGGCATAGCAGCCCCACAGAGCCTGAGAGTTGATGATATAGTCGAAGCCCAGGATCCCCATCAGCTCGAACATGGCGCTGATATTCTGGTCGTCCACCCCGGCAAAGGCCTCGTCCAGAGCCAGGATCTGCGGGCAGGACGCCCCGCCTTTCTGGTACTGGGCAGAGACGGAGGCGAAAAGAGGTACATACATGGCCATCGCCTTTTCCCCTCCGCTGAACTTGTTGAAGGCCCGGTCGGAGAGCTCCTTTTTCCCGTCCTCTCCCCGCTGGTAGAACAGGCGGAACTCATACCAGCTCCGGTAATCCAGCACCGAGCGGATCAGGTCGGCGTAGTTGACCGACACCCCCTGGACATGGGCTTCCTCCCGGGCCCGCTTGACCTTGCTCCGGAAGTGAGCGGAGACCTTCTGGCTGTCCTCCGGGGTGAGTAGGGCGCGGTCCTTGTTCAGCAAGGTGACCAGGTTGGCGGTGTCCAACTCTCCCTCCCCCTCCGACTTTTTCTCTTTCCAGTCCAGACTGAAGGTCAGCCTCATGGAGGTAGTCAGAGCGGCCATCAGGGCGGTCATATCCCGGACCCAGCGTCCGCTCTCCTCAATGCGGGCGCGCAGCTTGTGGCTGATGGTCTCGGTCAGAATGTTTTCAAACAGTTCCCGGTCCCGATCCTCCAAAATGCTGCCGGTGGAGTCGATGTCGTCCTGGAGGGAGTGAATGAACTCGTAGAGGGAGAGCTCCCTCCCTCCCTTTTTCAGCAGGATGCACAGGCGCTGCCGGAGGTGGGCGGGCTGGTTGGGTGCGTCAAAGACCAGTTTGATCTCAGGGTGATAGCCCAGCAGGCTGTTATTGGAGCGCTGGTAATTGCTCCGCAGGGCGTCCGCCATATGCTCCGACGTATACTTCCGGTCGGCGGGCTGGATCTTGCTGGCCGCCTGCCGGGCACGCTCCTCCAGGTCCAGAGTTTCATCCAGCTCGGAGAAGCCCAATTCCAGGTCCTCCAGGAAGTAGCGCTCCAGGTCTTGCTCCTCGATAGTGGCGTCCAACAGATTTTCCTTTCGCCGGGCAATGGTTTCACTGGAGCTTTTCAATTCCACCTTCAGGCTGGCGCACGCCTCACCTGCCTCCCGATTCTCCCGGTCCTGGAGCTCAATCTCCCGGTCCAGCTCCGCCAGACGGCGGGCGCGAGCCTGATTTTCCGGCCGGTCCAGATAGGCCTGGAGGGCGTCAGCGGCCGACCGGCTGACTTGTAGGGAACTACGGACGATGTCGTTGGACTTTTTCTGGTCCGCCGCCTGATCCCGCTGTTCGTCGATGGTGTCCTGCTCCTGTTCCATGGAGCGAGCCGCGTAGTCCAGCTGCTGACAGCTGCGCTCCAGGTCGTTCAAGGTGTCCTGATACTCCCCGGCAACCTCCCGGGCCTCCTCGTAATCCGATACCGTCCGCTCATAGGGCAGGCCGGTGCTGAGGGTGTGGCTTTTCTCCTCCAGAGTGGACCAGGCCTGTTTTGCCACCTGCTCGGCGGCCAGCTTTTGCTGCTGCTCCTCCTCGGCCTGCCGCAGCTCCCGGCGGGCCTGGTCCAGCAGTGCGATGGCCTGGTCCAGCTCCTCGGCGGCTGGCATCCCGGCGCGCTCCCCCTCCAGCTGTTCCAGCCGCCTGGTGCGGTCCGAGACTTCGGACTGCGCGGACTGCACCTTCCCGGCCAGCTGCTCCAGCCGCTCCTCCAGGCTGTGGATCTGCCGCTGCCGGTTGGCCTCCCGGGCGGCGGCGCCTACAAAGCCGGCAGGGGCCTCAGCGTGGCTGCGGCCCCGGACCATGCCGCAGCGGAACCGTCCGTCCGGGAGAAAAGCCGTTTCGGCGTTGGGATCGGAGCGTGAGATGGACTGCAGACAGGCGGCGGCCTCCTGGGGGAGATGCCCTGTGGCGTCCGGAATCAGACTGAGAATGGGTTGTTCTACGGCAGGTCCGGGGATCAGGAAGCGGTCCGGATATTCCTCCAGCAGCTCCCGAATCGCCGGTAGGTGTTCCTCCGGGACCACCAGGGCGTCCAGCAGGCCAGCGTCGGTGAGCTGGGCCTCCAGAAGGTCTCGCTCCTCCTGGGAGGTGCCGGGGGCAAAGTCCACCAGCTCGTAGAGGGGGGCGCAGGGGATATCTCGTAGCATCAGCTGGAGGCGGGCGGCTTGGGTCGCGTCCCGGCGGGGCGGGACAGGCCCGGGTTGGGTCCTGAGCCGGGCAAGCTCCCGCTCTTGCTCCCGCTGTTCCTCCAGCAGGACCTTCAGCGTATTTTTTTCTTCCATCAGTCGTTCCCGGATGGCAGACTCACAGATGCGGGTGCACTCGTCGATCTGGTTACGGACAGGACTCCAGTCCGCCGGGACGCGGTAGGCGATCAGCGCCCGCCGGACCTCCAGCCAGAGGTCCTGGGGGATGTCCAGATGT
>Ga0209064_1000983_pt1 | contig 54330 bp, 47 predicted proteins | sample Inofromicrocosms_FD_187498 | JGI IMG/M metagenome (GOLD analysis project Ga0209064, IMG submission 187498) | Mouse cecum microbial communities from Vienna, Austria - Inoculum for glucosamine and mucus D2O microcosms (SPAdes) (version 2) | ecosystem: Host-associated > Mammals > Digestive system >...
GTAAGGTTCCTCGCGTATCATCGAATTAAACCACATGTTCCTCCGCTTGTGCGGGCCCCCGTCAATTCCTTTGAGTTTCACCGTTGCCGGCGTACTCCCCAGGTGGAATACTTAACGCTTTCGCTGTACCACCCAGACCTCAATCGGCCCGGACAGTTAGTATTCATCGTTTACTGCGTGGACTACCAGGGTATCTAATCCTGTTCGATACCCACGCTTTCGTGCATGAGCGTCAGTTGAGCGCCGGTATGCTGCCTTCGCAATCGGAGTTCTGCGTGATATCTATGCATTTCACCGCTACACCACGCATTCCGCATACTTCTCGCTCACTCAAGAACGCCAGTTTCAACGGCACGACGGGGTTGAGCCCCGAAATTTTACCGCTGACTTGACATTCCGCCTGCGCACCCTTTAAACCCAATAAATCCGGATAACGCTCGCATCCTCCGTATTACCGCGGCTGCTGGCACGGAGTTAGCCGATGCTTTTTCTTCAGGTACTCGCAAAACGCCACACGTGGCGCCCTTTGCTCCCTGACAAAAGAGGTTTACAATCCATAGGACCGTCATCCCTCACGCGACTTGGCTGGTTCAGCCCTGCGGCCATTGACCAATATTCCTCACTGCTGCCTCCCGTAGGAGTCTGGTCCGTGTCTCAGTACCAGTGTGGGGGACCTTCCTCTCAGAACCCCTACGCATCGTCGCCTTGGTGGGCCGTTACCCCGCCAACTAGCTAATGCGACGCATGACCATCCGTAGCCGGAATCGCTTCCTTTAAACCCACGGAGATGCCTCCAAGGGTTGTTACGCGGTATTAGACGGAATTTCTTCCGCTTATCCCCCTGCTACGGGCAGGTTTCATACGTGTTACTCACCCGTGCGCCGGTCGCCGGCGGGAGTATTGCTACTCCCCCGCTGCCCCTCGACTTGCATGTGTTAAGCCTGTCGCTAGCGTTCATCCTGAGCCAGGATCAAACTCTTCGTTGTTGTCTATCTTTTCTTTTTCTTTTCTATTTCATAATAGAGCAGGAAAGCAAGAAAGACCGTCTGTTCTGTTCTGTTCTTTATTTTGCCTTCACAGAAAAACCGTCGAGAGTCGCCCCGTCCGGGATGTCCGTTCGTTATATCTATTGCGATTGTCGGTAGAATTGACAGAGTCTTTTGTTTTTATTGACTCTTGTACTACTTTCAATGTCTATTGTAATTCTTTCAATGTGCTCTGTGCTTTCATCGCGCTTGCCTCATCAGACGTTCAGCGGAAAAACTTTGCAAAGGTAAATCAAATTTTTGAAACCTGCAAATCTTTTCGAGATTTTAACATTTGTTTAACATTTCATCGTCGAACAATTCAATGTCTTTCAGCGTTTCAATCTCTCAGTCCCTCGCCTCTGTGAGGTTTGCTTCTCAAAAGCGAGTGCAAAGGTAGACACTTTCTCCTTTACCTCCAAATTTCCCATGGCATTTTAACATAAATTTAACGCTTATAATCCAATCAGCCATATTTAATTACATATTTTCACAATTACAGTATAAAAACGCCCATCATTACACTACTTCAATTTTGAAATGATTAAAGATTTGAGTAATTTTGGCCTTACAAAAAATACTCTCCGCAAATCGAACCAATAACCAAGAAAACCCATGCGAAAAATAATCACATTATTATATATAGCAACTTCGCTATTAATACCGTTTACCTTGCGCGGAGTAACACCTTCACAAATCAGATGGCATAATGAAAGTACGGATACAACAAAAATCACAAAGCTTCTGATTCAGGCTACCGACTTCAGTGCATCAAATCCGAACGAGCTTATGGAGTTTATCGGACGACAGTTTGTAGGCATGCCATACAAAAGCGGGACACTTGAAATGGAGCCTGAAACGCTTACAATAAATCTTGACGAATTTGACTGCACTACATTTATCGAAACCGTAACTGCTCTCGCCCTTACCATCGAGGACAGGAAGAACTCTTGGCAGGATTTCGCCAATAATCTCGAATCACTCCGTTACCGCCAAGGAGAGGCCAATGGATACGCATCGCGCCTTCACTATTTCAGCGACTGGATTGTCACAAACATCCACCGTGGCTATATAAAAGAGGTGACAGACCGAATACCTCAATCCGACTCTCAGATAAAGACCCTCGACTACATGTCGCACAACCGCGCCTCTTATCCTGCGCTAAAAGATTCAGCTACATTTGAAGGCATCAAGAATATGGAAGTCGGATATCGCTCACACAGATTTCCATATATAAAATCAGCCAGACTGACATCAAAACCAGTGACAAACGCACTCAAAGGTGGCGACATCGTAGCCCTTACTACAAAGACCGGTGGATTAGACGTAAGCCACGTCGGGCTTATCGTAATCGAGAAAGACGGACCACATCTTCTGCACGCATCATCCCGGGAAGGAAAAGTAGTAGTTGATAAATTACCTCTTGCAGAATATATGCGGAAATCCTCCAACCTGACAGGCATACGCGTTATAAGGTTGCAAACTCAGTAAGATCAACCATAATAATATAATAGCATCCCCGGCTAACAATGTGAAACCACATGTAAGTTTAGCCGGGGATGCTATTATGGGGATGCTATTATATTGTAAACACAGGTTTACAAATCTATGCCGTAGTCTTTAATCTTGCGATAGAGAGTCCTCTCTGAAATATTCAGCTCGCGTGCGGCTTCCTTACGCTTACCTCCGTTTCGTTCAAGAGCCCGACGGATGGTGTCGCGCTCTGTGTCTTCAAGGGTGACAGGAGAAGACTGCACAGCCACCACATCATTAACTGAGCCTGATGAATTTCCACCGGCAGGAGGAAACGATGACGAAAACGGCTGAAATCTCACTATTGACCTCACAGAGCTTTCCTCTCCACGCGGCAGGACATCTTCCACCGGCTGAAAAGCGCCGGAAGGAACGCTGCTGGATTCGGAAGTAAGCTCGTCAATGCGAATATTGAGTGCTTCGATCTGATGCTGGAGTCTAAGAATCATGCCGAACAGCGCATCCCGTTCCGACTCATACTCATGAGCACTTTCAGTATGCGGAGCGACCGGAGTGTAGTTCATCGACCCAGCAGGGAGGAATGTTCCGACGATTTCCGAGTCAATAGTGTTGCCGGATTCGAACAAAGCTATCTGTTCGACGACATTCTTCAGCTGCCTGACATTTCCCGGCCACCTGTAACGCAACAATGCAGCGCGTGCCGAGTCGTCAAATGAAATCGCCGGCATCGTATAGCGCTCTGCAAAATCAGAGGCAAATTTACGCGCGAGAAGCGCGATGTCGTTGCCACGGTCACGTAAAGGCGGAATCTGTATAGATACAGTCGACAGTCTATAATACAGGTCTTCACGAAAACGGCCTTCAGCGACCGCCTTTGCCATATCGACATTGGTTGCCGCCACAATCCTGACATTTGACCTTTGGACAGCCGACGAACCGACCTTTATAAACTCACCGCTCTCAAGCACGCGCAACAAGCGTGCCTGAGTCGTCAGCGGAAGCTCGGCAACCTCATCGAGAAAAATCGTGCCACCGTCAGCCTCCTCAAAATAACCTTTACGCGAAGATATGGCCCCGGTGAACGAACCTTTCTCATGTCCGAAAAGTTCCGAATCGATAGTACCTTCCGGAATCGCGCCACAGTTGACAGCAATATACTTGGAATGTTTGCGCGATGAAAATCCATGTATGATTTTAGGAAAAAACTCTTTGCCCGTACCGCTCTCGCCGGTCACCAATACAGAAAGATCAATCGGTGCGACCTGTATGGCACGCGAAACGGCAGCTATAAGCCCTGGGGCATTACCTACGATGCCATAGCGCTGTTTGGCCTGCACGATTTCGGCGGGAAGTTCCTGAAGATTAAGCTGCATGCCTTCTGAATTACAAAAATTATGACAGAGACTATGATTGCCCTTATTTTATCGCCTTGAGTGAATATGTGCGCTCACGAAGGAAGTCGCTCAGCTCCTTCAGAGAGCCGGAATGAGCCTCAAGCTCTTCCACCGAAATAGGATCGCCCACGGATATATGAAGCGTGTCGTTCTTGCGGCGAAACACCTCGGCCGGCAGACGGAGAGTGCGGAGCTGCCAGCTGATAATGCCGAGCATACGGAACCACCAGCTATTATAACCGTGGAAGAATATCGGAATCACCGGCACTTTGAGCTGCTGGATTAGACGGATGACCGATTCACGCCATTCGCGGTCCTCGAATTTCAGGTGCTTGTTGTAATTGCCGACAGCACCGGCGGGGAAGAAGCCGATGGGGTGTCCCTTGCGCACTTGCATTATAGCCTCTTTGATCCCCTTCATCGACACCGCTTTCTTGGCCGGATCATCGCTTGCTGTCTGATCGACAGCAATAAAATTCGGCCGCATTGCAACTATGTAGTTCAAAATCATATTGACCATTACTTTGAAATCGGGACGGCGACGGCCGATGATATCGATCAGCGTAATGCCGTCAAGCGCACCAAACGGATGATTACTGATGGTTATGAACGCGCCTTCCGGAAGATTATCGAGCACCTTCTCATTGTCGATCCGCAGCTTTATGTTAAGGTCTTCAAGCAAGCCACGGCAGAATTGCGGGCCGGGGGTGTCGAAATTATGGTCATGAATCCAATTGACCTTGTCAATATCAAGCAGCTTCATGAACCAATTGACAAGACGGCGCTTACCGTTAAGGATAGGAGCCATCTTCACTATATCATCATAGTCAAGGACTGTGCGCTTGGTCACAGCAGTTTCATTAGTTTCCATACAGTTGGTTTCTTTTTAAGGATGCAAAATTAGCAAAAATCCAACAATTCTTTGTCATAGCGTGCCCCATTAGCCCAAAACAGTGGTCAAAATGCACAAACAAGAGCATGAAATAAGCCTCATTTCGTAAAATTAACAATTAAATCACGCACAAAAAGTATAAAAATGTGAAAAAATGCCTACCTTTGCGCTCTGCAAAATAAAGCATAGTCATATAGTTAAAAGCGGAAGTAAGTTACCGATTATGAATTTACTACAGAAAAAATTATCCAAATACACAGCGCCTCAGGAAGCCAAAGCGGCCGGAGTCTACCCCTATTTCCGAGCAATTTCAAGCGAACAGGATCCTGAAGTTATCATCAACGGTAAGAAAGTGCTGATGTTCGGTTCAAACTGTTACACAGGTCTTGTCAACGACCCACGCATAAAAGAAGCCGCCATCGAAGCAACCCGCAAATACGGCACCGGATGTGCCGGTTCTCCCTTCCTGAACGGAACTCTTGACATCCACAAGGAGCTTGAAGCAAAACTCGCTGAATACATAGGAAAGGAAGACGTAATGGTCTACTCAACCGGATTCGAGGTCAACCTCGGCGTTGTTTCCTGCCTCACCGGCCGTGAGGATTACATTCTCTGGGACGAGCAGGACCATGCCTCGATCATCGAAGGCCGCCGTCTTTCATTCAGCCAGCAGTTAAAATATAAACACAACGACATGGAGTCGCTCGAAAAGCAGCTCCAAAAGTGCGCTCCCGACAAAGTGAAACTCATCGTCAGCGACAGTGTGTTCTCTATGGAAGGTGATGTCGCCAACATACCCGCGATGGTTGAACTCGCAAAGAAGTATGACGCCAGCCTCATGATTGACGAAGCACACGGCATCGGCGTGTTCGGAGAAGGCGGTCGCGGTCTCGTTCACCATTACGGCTTGGCAGACGATGTGGATCTTATCATGGGCACATTCTCCAAATCATTCTCATCTCTCGGAGGATTCATCGCCACGAACAAGGAAGTCACAAACTATCTCCGTCACCACTCACGCTCCTATATATTTACTGCGAGCATCACACCCGCATCGACTGCAGCAGCCCTCAAGGCTCTTGAAATCATGCAGACCGAACCTGAGCGTCAGGAAAATCTCTGGAAGCTTACCAACCACGCGCTTGACGGCTTCCGCTCACAGGGATTTGAAATCGGCAACACTTCGACACCGATTATCCCCCTCTTCATCCGCGACGACTTCAAGACGTTTGCAATCACCCACGATCTCCTCGAAGAAGGCATATTTGTCAATCCCGTGGTTTCACCGGCCGTAGCACCCACCGACACTCTCATCCGCTTCTCTCTCATGGCTACCCATACAATGGAGCAGGTCGACCGCGCTCTCGAGACCATCACACGCATATTCCGCAAATATGACGTTCTCCACTGATATCATCTGTCAGAAATAAACAATCCATAAAATCAGCGCCCCGTTTTCAATTGAGAAAACGGGGCGCTGATTTTATGGATTTACGTTAAAAATAATAAGTGAATCATAGACAATCCAAATATCCATAAACAAAATCAATTAGACTAAGTAAAGGCCGGAGTATAGGGATGCGAATATTTCTATTCTGTGCAAAGATACTACATTTTCATAAATATACGAAATATTCGCATAAAAATGATTTCAGAGCAGCCGCGACAGACCATGACACGGCCACACGCATTGAGCTCAAAAGCCATCAAAAGCAGCGTGGCCTCCCTCGATGTTACACACCGCCGGGGAAGGCCACGCTAAAATACCGTTCTCTCAACTGTCTAGGCTTTGACATCAGAGGCATTGGCCACCGGAAGCTCAGGGTCGGCTTCTTCGCCAAGTTTCTTGCTTAGCTCATGGTCAGCTTTCAGCTTGATGCGGTCGAATCCCTGACCATAGACACCGTTCACATTTCCCTGAGTGATAAACGCGTCAGGATCGACATCTTTCACAATTCTGAAAATAGTCACTGATTCAGACTTACGGCTCACTATAAGCAATATCTTCAGATGCTGCTTGGTGTACCACCCCATTCCGTCGAGCACCGTCACTCCTCTTCGGCCATACTTGTTGACGGCCGTGGCGATTTTTTCCCAGCGCTTCGAGATAATGATAAACTGGACAGCCTGACGGTTGGTGTTGATCATCAGATCCACCATGTAGGTCAGGATGAACAGCACAATGAAACCGTAGACCACAGTCGTGATATTGTGGAAAAACAGATAGCTCGAAGATATAATCGCAAAATCGACATAAAGCATCGTGCGTCCGACCGAAACGTTGGTCTTCTTGGCGACAATCGCACCGACAATATCCGTTCCACCCGTGCTGCCGTTATGAATGAACACGATTCCGAGAGCGAGTCCCGATAGCACCGAACCGATACACACACACATGAACGGCTGATCCGGGACAAGCGGACCGTCAAACAACGGAGGCATAAAAGTCACGACAATCGAAATTGCCGTCGCCCCGTATAGAGTCCTGTAAACAAAAGAATGGCCGACAATCTTCCATGCAATAGCCAGCAATACAAGATTTATGGCATACTGTGTGATACCGATTGAATAGGGATTGTCCGTAAGGAAATAAACAATCGTACCGAGACCGGTCACACCGCCTATCACCACCTTTTCAGGCAGGATGAAAGCTGAAAAGCCAAATCCATAAATAAGGACAGCCAGCGTAATCATTATGTAGTCGCGACTCGACATCCATAATTGTTTTCTTGTAAAAGTCATTATTGCTATATTTGAACTGATGAATGATTACTTCGCAAATTTAAGTCATTTCATCATCTCCTCCAAATGATATGACGATATTGCTTTCCGGCCCGTAAAGGAAATTTACAACCTTATATAATAATGTGACGCAAAAAAGTCAGGTTTCGTAACGATTCTTTGCAAGCTCCCCTCGCTTGACTCGCAAAATAAACGGCAAAGCCAAATGTTAAAGATTCATAAAACACATTTGCTAATCACCAAAAAATGACTACCTTTGCAGACCGATTATGTCCAATTAATAAACCCGACAGCCTCCGGCCTAAACTTTTGGCCAAGTCAAGCCTTGGAGATGTCAAAAGTAACTTTCTATTAATTAAACATTTAACGTGGATACTTTAAGCTACAAGACCATTACTCCCAACGCGCAGAGCGTTGAACACAACTGGGTCGTTATCGATGCTACCGATCAGGTGCTCGGTCGCCTTTGTGCCAAAGTCGCCTTGATTCTTCGTGGAAAGAACAAGCCCAGCTACTCACCCAACATCGAGTGCGGCGACAACGTAATCATCATCAATGCCGACAAGGTTCGTCTCACAGGCAAAAAGTGGACTGACCGCGAATATCTTTCATACACCGGCTATCCCGGCGGTCAGCGCGTCGCTACCCCCGAAATCATGATGAAGAAGTCGCTCAACAAGCACCTCAAGCCCGGCTATCACCCTCTCTTCATCAAGGTTGTGAAAGGCATGCTCCCCAAAAACCGTCTCGGCCGTGCAATCATCGAAAACATGCACGTCTACAACGGACCCAACCATCCCCACGAAGCACAGAATCCAGTAGTTATCGACATCAACAAAATTAAATAATTGAAGAATGGAATCAGTTAATGCAGTTGGCCGCCGTAAAGCAGCCGTAGCTCGCGTGATCGTTAAAGAAGGAAACGGTCAAATCACCATCAACAAACGTCCCCTCGATGTTTACTTCCCCTCTTCCATCCTTCAGTATATCGTTAAGCAGCCCCTGCTCACTCTCGAAGCAACCGAGAAATACGACATCAAGGTAAATCTTAACGGAGGTGGCTACAAGGGACAGGCAGAAGCTCTTCGTCTCGCTATCGCCCGCGCACTCGTCAAGATCAACCCCGAAGACAAGCACGCACTCCGCGTCGAAGGCTTCATGACCCGCGACCCGCGCGTCGTTGAACGTAAGAAGCCCGGTCGTCCCAAAGCCCGCAAACGCTTCCAGTTCTCAAAGCGTTAATATTTTTTCAGAGCAGACATGGCTCTACTTCCGGATCAGTGCTTAGAGCCTGACACAGCCGGTTGCCACGAAGCTCGAAAGTGTTTAGTATCTAAACCGCCGAGATGGACACGTTCCCTACTCCACGGTTGTAATTTCCTAAAGAACGTAAACAACAACAAAACAGACAATGTCAACTCCAAATTTTGACCAACTCCTCGAAGCAGGTTGCCATTTTGGCCACATGAAAAGAAAATGGAATCCTGCAATGGCTCCTTACATCTTCATGGAGCGCAACGGTATCCACATCATCGACCTCTATAAGACTCAGGCCAAGCTCGAAGAAGCTGCTGCAGCTCTCCGCAACATCGCAAAGGGCGGCAAGAAGATTCTCTTCGTAGCTACAAAGAAGCAGGCTAAGGAAATCCTCGCTGAAAAGGCTCAGAGCGTCAACATGCCCTACGTTATCGAACGCTGGCCCGGTGGTATGCTCACCAACTTCCCCACAATCCGCAAGGCTGTGAAGAAGATGACATCCATCGACAAGATGCAGAAGGACGGAACTTTCGACAACCTCTCAAAGCGCGAAAAACTCCAGATTTCACGTCAGCGCGCCAAGCTTGAAAAGAACCTTGGCTCTATCGCCGACCTCAACCGTCTTCCCTCTGCACTCTTCATCGTTGACGTTTGCAAGGAACACATCGCAGTTGCCGAAGCCAACCGTCTCGGTATCCCCGTGTTTGCTATCGTTGACACCAACTCTGATCCCTCAAACGTTGATTTCGTAATCCCTGCAAACGACGACGCATCTAAGTCAATCGAGCTTATCCTCGACACAGTATGCGCTTCAATCACCGAAGGTCTTGAAGAACGCAAGGTTGAGAAGGCCGACGAAAAGGCAGCCGGCGAAAACGCTGACGCTCCCCGTCGTGACCGTCGTCGCGTAAGCCGCAAGGACGAAAATGAAGCTGAAGTAGCAGCCGAACCTGCAGCTGAAGCAGAATAATCAAACATTATTTCAAAACATTCTAACTCCAACTATATTATGGCAGTAACAATGGCAGACATCACCAAACTGCGCAACCTCACAAGCGCCGGTTTGATGGACTGCAAAAAAGCTCTTGCCGAGACTGACGGTGACATCGAAGCTGCTGTCGAGATTCTCCGCAAAAAAGGTCAGGCCGTAGCCGCCAAGCGCGAAGACCGTCAGGCAGCTGAAGGCTGTGTAATCGCCCGCACAGACGGCACTTTCGCTGCTGTCCTCGCTCTTAACTGCGAAACTGACTTCGTTGCTAAGAACGCCGGCTTCGTAGCCCTCGCCAACAAACTCATGGACATCGCTATGGCCAACAAGTTCAAAACAGTCGAAGAGCTCAAGGCTTTCACTGTTGACGGACAGACTGTAGCCGACCTCATCACTGAGGAAAGCGGCAAGACCGGCGAAAAGACTGAAATCGGCGCTTATGAAGTTGTAGAAGCCCCTACAACTGCTGCTTACAACCACTTCAACAACAAGCTTGCTGCAATCGTAGGCTTCAACCTCGAAGGCGTTGATACTCAGATCGGCCGTGAGGTATGTATGCAGATCGCATCAATGAACCCCGTTGCTGTTAGTCGCGAAGATGTTCCTCAGGCCACCATCGATCAGGAAATCGCTGTCGCTGTTGAAAAGACCAAGCAGGAGCAGGTACGCAAGGCTGTTGAAGCCGCTCTCAAGAAAGCCGGCCTCAACCCCAACCACTTCGACTCAGAAGACCACATCGAATCCAACATCTCTAAGGGTTGGATCACTGAAGAAGACGCTGCCAAGGGTCGCGAAATCATCAAGGTCACTGCCGAGGCCAAGGCTGCAAACCTCCCCGAAGCAATGATCCAGAACATCGCCAACGGCCGTCTCAACAAATTCTTCAAGGAATCTTGCCTTATGGAACAGGAATACGTACAGGACAGCAAGCTCACTGTAGGCCAGTTCCTCGACAACACTCAGAAGGGTCTTGTTGTTGTAGCATTCAAGCGCGTTAACCTCAATCAGGACTAACCATCAGTTAATACTGAAAGTCATAACAACGCAATATTGCAAGGAGGGCTGTCCCGCTGATAATGCAGCGGGACAGCCCTCCGGCTTTAAAGGCAAATGGTGGTAAAACTGCCAAAAATTTTAAGGAACAAATGTTGAAGCCGAAATCCATTGTCATGAGTCGCACCCCGTGATGGATAGAAACCACATAGCGACAGATACGCTCCCTCTGATTATGAACAAATTAAATGAAAACGCACCATCTTTAACTTAACATTTGTTATGAAACGGCCATCTTAGTCGGTGAAAAACTTTGCATTGTCCATCCGATTTGCATGGGAAACTGAAAATTTTTATTTTTGTTACATTCCATTGCTCAATTTTATAAAAACCATGAAGGAAATCCTGACACGCCAGCGTATCACCACTTTTCTGACCCACCTCCTCTGCATAATCATACTTTTTATCCTTCCCGAGATTCTATCGAGTCTTGCCAATCCGGGACGGCCGATAAAAATGTGGATGTACACAAAGACATTTGTGTTCATAGGAGTATTCTATGCCAACTACTACTGCATAATCGAGCAGTCATTCGACAAGCCGCGACGTTTCCTGCGTTTTTTCGGCTACAATTTCCTTCTGATCATAGTAGCCCTCGGGCTTATATATCTCATCTGGCGCTTCAAAGGCCATCTTGGAGGGCGCACTCCTCTCAGAAACCATCCATCGCCGACCGAAAGCATGTATTTTGCAAAATCAATCGGCATGCTCTCGCGCGACGTAGTGATGTTGATTCTTGTAATTGGATTTGCTACAGCCCTACGGCTCGGCGACAAATGGCTAAAGCTTGACCGCAGACGGCAGGATCTTGTCAACATGCAGCGTGAAGAAGAACTGAAAAATCTGAAAAGCCAGCTCAATCCTCATTTCCTGTTCAACACCCTTAACTCGATATACACTCTTATCGCCATCTCTCCGACCAAAGCACAGGAAGCAGTCCACGAACTTAGCCGGCTACTCCGCTACGTGCTCTACGACACCTCCGCCACAGTCTCTCTCAAACAGGAACTCGCTTTCATCGACAACTATGTAAGCCTTATGAAACTACGGCTGAGTTCTGCGATAAGACTCAACGTGACACTTGATGCCGGAAACAACGAGACTCTGCGCGTCGCACCGCTACTTTTCATAACACTAATTGAAAACGTTTTCAAACACGGGATACACACACCGGAAATCCCGCTTGAAATATCAGTCACTGCCCACGACAACACTATTGAATGCCGTACATCGAACGGCCTCCTGACATCAGGGAGCCAAACCAGATTACCGTCTTCTACCACTGAGGACGAGTGTAACAGCGGAGGAATCGGACTATCAAATCTTCACCGCAGACTCGACCTGATATATGGACGCGACGCACAGCTCAACATAACGACGACAGACAAATCATACGAAGTATGTCTGAAAATTCATATTCGGCCCAATTTATAATCAAGATGGTCGTAAAAAAGGATAATCATCTTAAGACCTCTTTAAACTTTTCAATAAAAAATCAGTCTAAATATCATCTTTCCGCATTGACGATAGCTAACCAGACTATATGGATGTAGACAATCGTATAGAATGAAATAAAACCCTACTTAAATAACACCAATATGTCACTCCGCTGCTGCGTCATTGATGACGAACCCCTCGCATCAGGTCTAATCAAATCCTACATAGAGAAAACCCCGTTTCTTGAATTCATCGGAGAATTCTCATCACCGAGAGATGCAATCTCTGTGATACTGAACGATAATATAGATATCGTGTTTCTTGACATACAGATGCCACAGCTCAACGGGATAGAGTTTGCCAAAATCATCCCCCCGACGACACGAATCATTTTCACGACAGCCTATTCCAACTATGCCGTTGAAGGATTCAAGGTGAACGCGCTCGATTACCTCCTCAAACCGATCAGCTACGAGGAGTTTCTTGAAGCCGCGAACCGGGCTCTCAACTGGCATGAACTGATCAAGCGCAACTCACCTCATAAAAACGGAGAAAACGCGTTCACGGATGGCGACTATGTAATTATAAAAAGTGAATATAAACTCGTTCAGATCAACATCAACGACATCATCTATATCGAGGGACTTAAAGACTACGTGAAAATCTATGTCGACGGCACCGATAAATCAATCATGACTCTTCTGAGCATGAAAACCCTAGAACAGACACTACCTGCATCACAATTCATGCGCATACACAGATCGTTCATTGTCAATCTGTCAAAAATAAAGATAATCGAACGCAACCGTATTATTTTCGGGAAAGTCCAGATTCCTATTTCCGACAGCTACAAGGATGCGTTTTCCGATTATATCAACCGCCGGACATTAGCCTGAAAAAAATATTCACCTCTTATAAGCCCAAAGCAACAGAGGGTCGGTCATCTCGACCAACCCTCTGTTGCTTTATATTCAAATCAGTGCAAATTTAAGCTGATTTAATTACAAAATGGAAGCTTAATTAATTTCATATTACAGAGAGTCATATCCTCTCTTTTATATATAAGACGTTCAATCCCTCCAAATAGTTACATCCGAAGTGACAATTTTCACATCATTTAATATTTCTATATTCGAAAAACCATTTACGAAACACTCATCGTTAAATACAGTTAAATAGTTGTCAGAATTTATAATTCGGTGTAAATTTGCCGTGTGTATGAATTCATGATAATATTACCATGAAATTTGCGAATTAGAATTAATTTAAACCTTTTGTTCATCACGCGAATCCTTTATAACTAATTATTTAGTTTTTTTTATTTTTACTTAAATCAATTTGTATGAAAAAAATTTTTACTCTTCTTGCCGCAACAGCTATGGTCTTAACAGCATCTGCTCAAACCGCTGAAACTTGGAAACCCGATGGAACTGAACCTGAAAACAAAACTGTCAACCTTCCTTCTATCAAAGCTGAATTCCTTGACAATACTTCTAAAGGATCAAATGTAGGCGTTGGAGAATGGGATTTTTCAAAAAGTAGCGATGTCCGTGGCAATCAAAACGGCCTCGAAATCCGTTTTACACCCGACAAGTCAGGAGTCCTCTCCATTACATATGCAGCAGCCGTAGCTACCAACAAATCTATCCACATGGAAGTAAACGGAGACCAGACCAACACGATTCCTTGCACACTTCCTGATGGAAGCCAGCTTGAATCCGGAGCAAAGCCATTAGAAGAGATTCCCGCAGGCGAATCTGTCAAGTATGACTTAGTATCTGGCAATTACTACAATTTCTACACTAACGGTACTAAATGGAGACTCAAAGAATTTAGCTTCATCCCTTCTGCTGACCAGTCAGCCATCACCGACATTGCTGCTGACGAAAACGCTCCCGTAGAATACTTCAACCTTCAGGGCGTGCGTGTAGATAATCCTTCAAACGGTATCTTCATCAAGCGTCAGGGTTCAAAGGTTTCGAAAGTTGTTGTGAAATAATCATCGGAATTCCAGAAATTCACACTACAACAAAACTTATCCCAGTCGGCCGACCTCAAAAAGTCGGCCGATTTTTTTATTTTTGCATCGGAGTCTGACATCCTGTCACATCCATCCACATCTTGCTTTTCACCTTCAAAACTGCACAATATGACGTGTACATATAAACCATAAACTCTTTTACAGCGTTTCTACCTATATGACACTAAATATACTCACCTATCAACATTTATAGATGAAACGAATCGTAATAATGGGCGCTACGTCAGGCATAGGGCTGCGCGTAGCCGAGATTTTTGCCAAAGCCGGCTGGCTTGTCGGAGCAGCCGGGCGCAAGGAGAAAGTATTGCGCAAACTTCAGTCTGACTATCCCGAAAAAATACGCTACGCCCAGATTAACATCGACGACACCGATGCTCCAAACCGTATGCGCGACCTTATCAACCGTCTCGGAGGAATGGACATCTACTTCCATGTCGCAGGAATCGGATATGAGAACGAGGCGCTTGTAACAGAACACGACACAGCGACTGCCCAGACCAATGTAGTCGGGTTCACACGCATGATCGACACCGCCTTCCGCTACTTCAGGTCGCATGGCCGACGCGGCCGCATCGCAGCCGTCACATCCGTGGCGGGTACAAACGGAATCGGAGAACTTGCGTCATATTCCGCATCTAAAAAATATCAGCAGACCTACCTGACAGCACTCGACCAGCTCGCACGCATGCAGGGTCTTGACATATCATTCACAGATATCCGTCCGGGATGGATACGCACACCGCTCCTTAATCCCGACCGCATCTATCCGATGACAATGACCCTTGACCATGCCGTCGTCGGAATCGTACGTGCAATCATCGCCCGCAAACGGGTCTGCATAGTCGACTGGCGATGGAATCTTCTTGTCAGGGCTTGGAGTCTCCTTCCTGACCGCCTATGGGAACTTCTTCCAATACGCGTGTCGACCCAAGCTACATTTGCCGAAGACAAGGCCGATACAAAAACAGAAAAACAACTCCAGTCACCCGAATCTCCGGCAAAGGTCGCAGTCCCTGCCCCACTCTCGCCGGCATCCACGACAGATTTGAGCTGACACGACTGCGAAATGCTGATTTACAGAATAGCACAAGTGCGAAATCCAACATCTGACCGTAGTAGTCATGATTGAATTTCGCACTTGTGCTATTCTCAAGCCAAAAGGCTGAAAGACTGGCCGCCTATCGGACTCTTATCATATATTTCAATGAAATTTCTATTGACTGGTTTCTTGATGCGGCAAAAAAGTCGCGTTTTGAATCCTTATAGATATTCCCAAGGCCGAAATAATAACGGCCTTCAAGCATTATCGAATGTTTGCGTCTTATTATAAACTCCACACCTGCACCTCCAAGAATTCCATAGTCAAACTTTCGGTCAATCGGCATGTTCAACTGTTCGTTGGTCCTGTAGCCTTGGGGGAAATCATGGATTGAACTGTAATTTTCATAATCGAAATTCGCTGAAATCGAATTCGACAGCATGAAACTGACTTCCGGGCCAAGATTGACAAAACCTCTGACCTTGTTCGAACCGAAGTAGATGTGGGTCAACAGCGGAATCGAGATGTAGTTCAGCGTCCGCGTGTAGTTGAACTGCGGAGCTTCATCGCGAGCGAAATCCTCTGCCCAGCCACGCTGAGTGAAATTCACTTCGGCGATAAGGCCGAAGTATTTCTCCTCCGTATATCGCGCAGCTATACCCATCGTGAGACCTTGTGCAAATTTTGTGTGAACCTCCGGTGAGAACGACACACTCGAAAGCGTCGCACCGGCCTTGCCTCCTATGGCAAAATTCGGGGAATACTCCCTCTGAGCCAGAAGACACGACGGCAGAAGCATCGCCACAAACAGTAATCCGGCTCTGCCGGAAGGGAGGCAGGGAGTAAGCCTACGGAAAAACTTGATCAAACGGTTGGAGTCCATCTTCAGATACTGGCCTTTTCTATAAGTCCGCCGGGACGATAGTTGATTATATAAAGCAACCCGTTGCAGTCGCCGGCCGCTCCATCGGGGACAAAGAAACTGAACCCGTTCTGCACACCGTCATAATGATGCCCGGCATTTTTCAGATAGTTCAGCACAAACATACCGGTGTCGAATCCGAGGATGCCCTGACGCGGAATAGCATTTTCCATCCCGGTGCCATACCATTGCTTGAACTTACTTTCAATACGGCGCGAACGAGGGCTGTCCTCATTGTCAAAGAAGCGCGAATAGACAAGAGTATTGAGGTTGTGCATGTTTGAGAGAGTCTCGCCTCTGAACGTAATCCATTCCGGATAGCCTACAACCTTAATCGAAGGCATTACAGCTTCATCACGCCATTCGATCAGTCCGGGAAGCAGACGGTTGACGTCGCTCTGACGGCCGGTGTTCAGGATGAATGTGTAATTCCCTTCCGCCGGGAGTTCCTTAAGGTTCGCTTTTGTCAGTTTTCCTTCAACGGTTATCGTCTTATACTGCGTGCCTTTTCCATCAAGACGTTTCTTTACCGCATCAATAAATTCGGTCTTGTCATTGGCACCGTCGGTCAGATTAAGGAAAACAGGTACTGTATACGCCATTCTGGCAACCATCACGTCAGCTGCTTTCTCAAACATAATCGCACTCGGGATATTTCCCTGCATGACCGCAGGATTTGTACGGTATGTCTCGTCGCGGACTATGAAATCGTTGAGCACTTTTATCCCGTTCACGCGGCCGAACTCTCCGAGCATGGCAAACTGCTCTAAATTGTCGGGGGCTATGATGAGACGATGGTTTTTCAGCTCGGGATTTGCAATGATATCATGAACCTTTGCCGTCGAGCCTTCAGTGTCAAACACACTTATGCGCACAGGCGTCCCGTTGTTACGCAGACTGTCGGCTGCGAGAAGGAATCCTTTATAAAATTCAGTGTAGCGCTGGGCGCTTTTCGACGGAGTCTCCTCGTTGAGCATGAACGGAAGCACTACCGCCACCGAAAGTTCAGTCCCATGTTCAGGGACACCTGCTGCAGCGGCGAGGTCGTTTACACTGACCGTAGGCGCGCCGCCCTGAGTGCTGACAGCCGTGCTGTCAGTCTTGACTCCTGCGGCCTCTGCAAGCTGATCAACGCTGACAGTTGCGGGAGTGACAGCTGAAGGTATATTCAGCACCTGTCCTTCGCGGAGAACGGTGATTCCGGGATTTGCCGCCTCAAGGGCCTTTACTGTTATGCCGTGGGCATTGGCTATAGAATAGAATGTCTCCTTCTTTTTGACTATATATCCACTGCTGGCCGAAGTTTCATGGCTAATCTGAGCAGAGGTGGCAGAAGCAGCTGCGGGTGTGGCCGGAGCAGAAGTTTGCGTAGCTGCCGATTCCTTGGCGGGGACACTGATGTGGAGCGTCTGTCCGGCTTTAAGACCTTCGCTTACGATAGGATTCTGTTCGATAAGATCTTTTGTACTTATACCGTAGCGGGTGGCTATGCCATATATTGTCTGTCCTTTTTCAACGTGATGGGTGATGATGCTGACCCCCTTCGGTTCAGAAGGCCGGACAGCAGCGGGCGATGACGAAGACTGTGATTCGTCAGTCTGTTCCACGTCGACAGGGAAAAACAATACAGTGCCCCATCTCAGACCGTCAGCCACACTTGGATTGGACTTCACAAGTTCGTCCTTGGTAATGCCGAGACGATGACAGATTGAATATACGGTCTCCTTAGGCGCAACTTCATAATAGTAATAGTTACGGCCATTTACTTCACGGGTAGGTAGATCCTTGATTGAAGCCGTAATACCGGAAAGGGAAGCTCCGAGCGCTACCGCACCCAATATGCTGAGTCGAGTGAATTTCATATACTATGATTTTCAGTGTAAAGTATTTGCAAATTTACGCAGAATTATTCAGACTACAAAGTGTTTATTTTTCAGGTTAAAAAGCAATCAGATAGCAACAATTTTAAACGGTAAGCAACACGCGCTCCAATCCGTCAGCCGGATATGAAGCGCGCGATATGCGTTAAAGCAAAATGATAGTGATAAGCCTCAGTCTTATTTCTTCTTGCGGTTGCCATAGCGGCTCATGAACTTGTCCACACGACCTGCGGTGTCAACGAGCTTCTGCTTGCCGGTAAAGAAGGGGTGAGATGAGCTGGTGATTTCAAGCTTGACCAGAGGATAGGTCACGCCGTCAACTTCAATAGTTTCTTTTGAGGCGATAGTTGAACGAGTGATGAAGATTTCGTCGTTCGACATGTCCTTGAATACTACTTCGCGGTAGTTGGAAGGATGGAGATCTGCTTTCATTTTCTTATCTGGAGTTTTTATTGTCAAAGTTACCGAAATTGCGCTGGTAGGACGCATAAATTCGTAATGGCGGTGCAAAGGTATGGATTTTAATCGATTTATCAAAACTCTACGCCATATTTTTTACTCACTGACGTAGAAATCAATCAGATTCGACAATGCCTGTTCACATGCCGGACAGAATACGGGCCACGTGTTGTCACGCATCCTGCATCGGTCGGCAGGACGGTAGACACCTTTGAACGTATAGCCCGCACCTTCATACACACCTATCGGATATTTCTTTGCATCGGCGGCAGGTGTCGGGACTGGCGTGCCATCAGGTATCTGTGATTTCCACTTGCTGTCAAAGCCGACAAGTGTGGTGATGTTCGGCTCCCACGGCTCGATGTCCTTCGGATAGCTTTCATCCATGATATCGCCCTCATAGAAATACTCGTCGGCAAGGCCGCCGAAACTGTGTCCGAACTCGTGGACCACCACAGGGCTGAAATCCTTATGGCGCGATGTGGTCAGAGTATAGCTGTTATAGATGCCACCGCCTCCATATTCATTGGTATTTGCAAGTATGATGATGTGTTCGTATGGTATTCCTGCAATAGCGTCGTGTATATCCTTGACATGCAATGTCGTCAGATATCGGTCAGAATAGAACGTAGAGAAATTCGACGAGAATGCGGTTGATTTCCAATTGCCGAAGCGAGGCACACTCACCCCGGAATCATCAGAAGGCGTTGCCACAGCGACAAAGTTAAACTTCGATGCCTTGCTTTTGAACGGTTCATGCGACAGGATTGATTCAACGGCTATTTCCGCATGACGGTAGAAGCTGTCCATTTCCTCCCTTGTATAGCCTTCGGCAAGAATCGCCACGTCGATAACCTCGTCACTTTCTCCACCCTTGTGGATATAGCGGTGGTCGGGCAGTTTGCCTCGACCTTTCTTGGCAATCAGAATATCCTTAGGGTCAAAACGGTGTTTCATCGAGGCCATTGGTTCATGCCGGTTATCGAGCAGGTCGATGTGGATCAGCGCCGGTTCTTTAGGATAAGGCACAAGCACACAATGCTCGAAGGATTTCGGAGTTGTCGCAGCCTCTTCTGTCGAAAGCCATTCATGGTAGAGCGACGAAAAGGAAGTGCGGTAGAGCGTATCGCCCGTGGCCTCCGAGCACACCGTCACCACACCCGCGCCCTGAAGGGGCAGATCCGAAAGATTGTATCTCCTGCCGGCCCAGCCGTCCATTGACGACTGCCCCGAAAGGTGTACACCGCGTTTCCCATCGGGATTCGCTGAAAACAGATAGTCGATGCGAAGTGTCCTGTTCTCAAAATTACGGTCAAAACCGAGTGATGAAAATTCCTTCGTACCCCCCATCACCTTTCCTCCGGCCAGACCGGCTTCCATGATCGGCGACACGAGAGAATTCATGTACTCTTCAAGATTGGTATAGCCTGACGCGGCAAGTTCCCGGCCGTCAGCAGGATTTTTGGGATTCAGGCCATGAGACTTCTCCCAGACATCCGGAATGCCGTCGCCATCGCTGTCGCGAGGAGCTTTTGCGCTCTTCAACAAAGGCCACGCCCGCGAACCGTCGGAATAGACAACCTCATCCTGCGAGTCGATTATTCCCCTGTTGCCAAAAGTAGCTTTCCCGTTGCGGGTATCGTTGACTACGATTTCATCATATGCGTCACGACTGAGCGAGGCACCGGCATAGGCAAGCACCAGTTCATAAGCCTTCTCAGCCGAATGCGTGGTGGTCTGCTCATAAGGCATCGGAGAATGGAGCTGAATGTCACGCTCTATGCTGTCGTCCCAATATCCGTCAAAATCTCCGGGCTTTATCTGGTCCAGAACACCGAGTTTCCAGTTATCATCACCGACGGCGGCAATTTCATGGTTGACATTGCCACGCACATAGAAGCGGCCCCATTTATGAAGCATCCGCGCCCAGACGTTCCACCCGACTCCGAGTTTACGGCCTTCGACATCAATGGAATTGTCAGCCATGTCAATATCAAATGTCCTGTCGGCAATGACCACTTGGTTCTTGCCATCCGACGCACCACCGGTCCTTATGCCCTTCAGCTCATCGCGTGTCAGGGAAGTACCGAAATAACGGTTATAATCTTCAGCAAGTCGACGGGTATTGAGACAGTAGCGCACGGTGCGTATTCCGGGACTTGCTATGCGCTCAGGCATTAGGTTTGACGTCACCCCCGGCCGGAAGTAGTTATTGACGATATTGACCGTCATTCCCTCGCCGCCATAACATCCGTTCGAGCCATAGTTATAGATGACATTGTTGCGCAGATCCATCCTTTCGTCTGTCTGGGTGTGGGGGCTCGGACCGAGACGCGGAGTGCGCGACGTATGATTTGCCATGAGATTGTGGTGGTAGCTCGCTCCGCTTCCACCCCAGTTTCCGCCATAGCCGTGAGGGCCTTTCTTGTGACCGCTGTTGTGGAGGCTATGTGACGCGATACACCATTGCACCGTGCAGTCTGTCATTCCATAGACCGAGATACACTCGTCTATGCTCCAGCTGACCGAGCAGTGGTCGACCATCACATTACGGTGGCCGCTTCCACCGAGTCCGTCTCCCTCATGATGCGCCACCTGCCTGTCCCCAAGACGGAAACGCATGAAACGCACAATCACATTGTCGGCCTGAATGAGAAAGGGATAGTCGGCTATACAGATTCCATCGCCGGGAGCTGTCTGACCGGCAATGGTGACATCGGGATTTTCAAGCCGCAGTTGCGATTTTAGAAAAATAGTGCCTGAGACATCGAAAACTATCGTCCTCGGGCCAGCCTGATTACAGGCATAGCGAAACGAACCCGGGAGTTCATTGTCGTCGAGCGTTGTCACATGATATACATCGCCGCCACGGCCACCGGTCGTGTAACGGCCAAACCCCTCTGCACCCGGGAATGCAGGGATAGCGGTCGGCACAAGGCTTCCGGCTGAAACCGCTGACACCGACAGAAGCGCCACAGCAATTGAAGTATAGATTTTTTTCACGATTATATCTTTCAGAGCGTGATTATTATATCAGTAAAAGCGGGAGATTGATGTCTCTCCCGCTTTTACTATCGGATTATTCTATTTTTATCGAACGATAAACTTCTTACCGTCACGAATATACACACCGGGGAGAAGCGGTTCGCGCACTTCGACTCCCATGATATTGTATATTTTGCCATTGCCGGAAGCGCCAGCCGGATCAACCACAATGTCCTCGATGGCACTCTGGTCTGAACCTGCGCCCTTTATGCGTATCTTCAACACCGATTCAACCGCGCCAAACTTGACCGGAATCTCATTCATCGGTTCTGACAGTGTGACTGTATGCACAGCCGCCGGGCTTGAATTTACCGGGAAGGTATATTGAGCAGCGTCAAACTGGGTGTCACCAATCGACATTATATAGCTTGAAGTATCATCCTTGGCGTTTGACCATCCTTCAAAAGTAAGCTCAGTCGCAACCTTTCCTTCAGGCAGTTTTATTGTCCATGTGTCATTGCGGGCAAACTTTATGTATTCAGCGGTTACACCCGAACCGTGGTTGTAGGTTCTTGAACCGTTGCTACAGTTGACTTCTATATCAGTTCCGAACTTGAACGGCAGACGGCTCTCCTTGTGAATCATGCCTGCTTCCTGAGCAGTTCCGTCAGAAATCTCCCATTCAAACACTTCACCGGGAACGACGATAGGATCATCGACCGAAGGAGTATAGACCGGAAGTTCCACCGCTTCATCAGCAAACGTCAGCTCTCCGTTGAGCATTTTTCCGTTAGCGTTTCCGCCTTCCATGATATGCGCTACAAGAGAGTTGAGATAAACTTCAAGATTTGTATATCCGCTTGACGTGACCTTAGCGCCATCGGCAGCATCATCGGGATCAAGACCGTTGGCTTCTTCCCATGCGTCAGGAATACCGTCGCCATCGCGATCGGCGGGAGCTTCAGCCGATTTAAGCACCGGGAGCACACCGTCAAGTTCCGTGCCTTCAGGATAAGTGATGTCGTCAGGAGTGTTGATGAAGCCTTTGTCAAGGCCGGAACCTGTTCCTGAAGCTGCGACATTGTTCTTCGCATCATTGACAATCATTTCATCGAGCGCGTCACGGCTGAGCGAAGCACCTGCATAGGCCAACACATTTTTATAGGCATCATCAGCCGAATGGGTAGTCGTATAGACATATTCAATAGGGAGGTCACGCCTCATGTCCTGCTTGGTGTTTTCCCAAGCTGCGTTATTACTACAGATTTCCCATCGCGAGATCTGGTCATACATGCCATTGGTCCAGTTGTCTTCATAGACCTTCGACAGATTGCTGTTGCTGTTTCCGTCGACATAATAAGTACCGACAAGGTGAAGCGCAGGATAGTAACTGTTCCAGAAGATTGATATGCTCTTGTCATCTACCGTAATCTTGTTGTCGTCGGAAATCTCGTAACGCCTTCCGGATACAGAAATATAAGGTTTACCGTTGACAAAAGATCCGGTCAGATTGCTTTTTGTAATCTTTGTGCCCATAGCATTGTTATAGGCAGTTGCGATTTTATCTTTATCAAGGCAATAATCGACAGTACGGATGCCGACCGATGCGATGCGCGATTCCTTGGTCTTACCCGAATACTTGTTGCCGGGTCCGGGCTGATAGTAGTTGTTGACGATATTCACATTCATACCCTCGCCTCCATAGCAGCTTTCACCAGAATAGTTGAACATCACATTGTTGCGCATGTCCATCACTTCGTTGAGCTGAGTGGTGGGACGCGGGCCGAGGCGTGGTGAGCGCGATGTGTGATGGGCAAGAAGATTGTGGTGATAAGAGCCGTATTCACCACCCCAGTTGCCGCCATAGCCATGACCGCCCTTGCTGTGACCGGAATTCACAAGGCTTTGTGAGACGATACACCACTGGACTGTAGTATTGCTCGTTCCGCTGAACGACAGACATTCATCAATGCTCCAGCTGACCGAGCAGTGGTCGACCATAATATTTTTCTGGTCGAGTGAACCAAGAGCATCCCATCCGTCAGCTCCGTTTAGAGTGACATTCTTGTTGCCGAGACGGAAACGGACAAAGCGGATGATAACGTTATCAGCCTTGATGCTGAATGGATAGTCGGTGATACAGATGCCGTCGCCGGGAGCTGTCTGTCCGGCGATAGTCACATTGCCGCTTCTTAAATTCAATGCTGAGGTCAGATGGATATTACCCGACACATCAAAGACAATTGTACGCGCACCTGACTGATTGCAGGCATAGCGAAACGAACCGGGCTCATTGTTGTCTTCAAGAGTGGTCACATGATAGACCTTGCCACCACGTCCACCGGTGGTGTAACGGCCATATCCTTCCGCACCCGGAAAGGCTTCAAGCTTGTCGATGGTCGCGGGCGAGGCACTGCCGACAGCACACACCGTCGCAAGCACCGAACTGAGTAGTACATGTTTCATAAACGAACTGAATATGGTATTAATTTTTAAGAATCAAAATAGTAAAATTAAAAAGCGTCAGGGCGATGAATAATATTATAGATTAAGTTACTAACAGTCTGCAAATATAATGCTTTCCGACTAATAATCAAAACGAGCATGTCGCGATTGACATTTATTCACGACAAAAACAGTAAAATTTGAAACAAAAACCTCATAACAGTGTGGGAATCCGATACAAGACCCGCGGCTGCCGGATGGATAGCACCGGTAGCCGCGGGTCTGTATGGATTTTCAATCTGAACAGCTTCGTAATCAGATCACGCCGTAGGTCGAGAGAAGGATAGTCATGTGGTCACGCAGTTTACGTGCCTCGGCAGCGGCAGCCTCAGCAAAATCCTCACCCTTGGAAGCATAGATTATGCCACGTGACGAATTGACAAGGAGACCGCATTCATGTGTGATGCCCCACTTCGCCACATCTTCAAGACTGCCACCCTGAGCGCCGACACCGGGCACAAGAAGGAAACTTGACGGAGCCACACGACGCACTTCGGCAAACATCGCTCCCTGAGTAGCGCCGACCACAAACATAAGGTTGTCAGGTGTACCCCACTTCTGAGCCGTCTCAAGCACCTGTTCGAAAAGACGTGTGCCGGTCATGTCTGTGCGGAACTGGAAATCATGGCTTCCGGGATTGGAAGTGAGAGCGAGAAGTATCACCCATTTGCCGTCATATTCCATGAAGGGCTTCACACTGTCAAATCCCATATATGGAGCTACGGTTATGGCATCGACACCCATATTTTCGAAAAACGCCCGGGCATAGAGCGACGATGTGTTGCCGATGTCGCCACGCTTTGCGTCAGCTATTATAAACTGGTCGGAGTAGTTTTCACGGAGGTATCTGACAGTACGGTCAAGAGCCTTCCAGCCGTCAACGCCGAGGCTTTCATAAAAAGCGGTGTTGGGCTTGTAGGCTACGCAGTAGGGAGCGGTAGCATCAATGATAGCCTTGTTGAATGCGAAAATCGGATCTTCCTCGTTCAGAAGATGTTCAGGAATTTTCTTTATGTCCGTGTCGAGACCGACGCAGAGGAAAGAACCTTTTTTCTTAATCTGTTCAATGATTTGCTCGCGGTTCATATATTTTTATTGATATTATTGTTCTTTAATTATATGGCACACAATACGTTTCAGAGTTCCGCCGCCTTGAGTTTCTCGGCATTTTCTGCGATTGTCAGCTGATCGATCACATCCTGAATCTCTCCGTCCATGAAGGCTTGAAGATTATATATGGTATAGTTGATGCGATGGTCGGTGATGCGGCCCTGCGGATAATTGTAGGTACGTATTTTCGCCGAACGGTCGCCGGTTGATACGAGCGTCTTTCGGCGCGAAGCTATATCGTCGATATATTTCTGATGTTCCTTATCGTAGATAAATGTGCGTAGTCTGCTCAGTGCACGCTCCTTGTTCTTAGGCTGGTCGCGCGTCTCGGTACACTCTATGAGTATCTCCTCGCTTTCACCCGTGTTCGGATTACGCCACATGTAGCGCAGACGCACACCGGATTCAACCTTATTGACATTCTGGCCGCCTGCTCCACCCGAACGGAAGGTATCCCATTTGATTTCGCCTTCATTGATTTCAACATCAAAGGCTTCGGCCTCGGGAAGAACAGCGACAGTGGCGGCGGATGTGTGGACACGACCCTGCGTCTCCGTAGCCGGAACGCGCTGCACGCGGTGGACACCGCTTTCATACTTCATCGTTCCATACACGTTGTCGCCGGTCACGGCCATGACTATTTCCTTGAAACCACCGGCTGCACCTTCGCTGAAACTTGTGACTGCCACACTCCAGCCTTTCGACTCGCAGTATTTCACATACATCTTATATAAGTCACCGGCAAAAATAGCGGCTTCGTCACCACCGGTTCCACCGCGGATTTCAACGATGGCGTTTTTGGCATCCTCAGGGTCTGCAGGAATCAGAAGCAGCTTGATTTCCTCTTCAAGAGCAGGAAGCGCACCGGTAGCCTCGTCAAGTTCCTCCTTGGCCATATCACGGAGTTCCGGGTCGCTTTCCGATGCAAGCACTTCACGAGCCTCGTCAATATTGCCAAGCAACGAACGGTAGTGGCGTGTCACGGCCGTAAGTTTTTCAAGGTCCTTATATTCCTTGGTCAGACGGACATAACGTTTCATATCCTGAATCACCGAAGGGTCGGTGATGAGCGTGCCCACTTCTTCAAAGCGGGCCTCGATGCCATCAAGACGTGACAATAGGGAGTTTTCTGCCATACTGATTTAAGAGCGTGATTTGAACGTGCAAATTTACGAATTTTTCCCGACATTTCCCGACTAATGCCATACAAAACGCCATCAGGCCGGCTTTCGGCAATAAATTCTCAGCTTCAAGGGCATTTTTGCTTAATATTTTTTCTAAAAACATTGGCTTCAATAATAAATTTGAGTAATTTTGCCCCTCAAATTAAACAACTGTTTGTAAAGTTAAGTCTATCGTCGCGACGACAGACACAATTCTCACCAAAACCAATGAAAGTATTAAAATTTGGCGGGACATCCGTAGGTTCCGCAAACAGTCTTCTGAATCTCAGAAGCATCGTCGAAGGTCAGAATTTACCGACCATAATCGTAGTAAGCGCCCTTGGCGGAGTGACCGACCTTCTCATCAAGACAGCCCGGACAGCAGCCGAAGGCAATGAATCCTACCGGGAACTATTCGAGACCATAGTCAAACGTCATCACGATATTATCGCCAGTGTGATCACAGACCGCCCTGACGAGCTTAAAGAGGAAATCGACACACTCCTCTCAGAGCTTTCGTCAATATATCAGGGTGTCTACCTCATCCGTGACCTCAGCCCCAAAACGCAAGCCGCAATCGTCAGCTACGGCGAACGGCTCAGCAGCCGCATCGTGTACCGGCTCATAAACGGAAGCAAGCTCCACGATTCACGCGAATTCATCAAAACCGAGCAGAAACACGGACGTTCCATCCTTGACAGCGAGCTGACACGCGCTCTCGTTGCCGAAGAATTCAGACACGAAGTGCTCGGCGGACGCATACACATAGTCCCCGGATTTATAAGCACTGACAAACAATCTGGAGAGGTCACCAACCTCGGACGCGGAGGAAGCGACTACACGGCTTCAATCATCGCCGCCGCACTCAACGCCGAGGCTCTTGAAATATGGACTGATGTCGACGGTTTCATGACCGCTGACCCGCGCGTCATCCCCACAGCCTACACCATAAACTCCCTGAGCTATGTGGAGGCGATGGAGCTTTGCAACTTCGGAGCAAAGGTCATCTATCCCCCGACAATATATCCGGTATGTGTCAAAAACATACCTATCCGCGTTAAAAACACCTTCAATCCCGACGGCCCGGGCACGATTATCCTCAACGATGTGGAGGATGACCGCAAACCGATCAAGGGCATTTCAAGCATCAGCGGGACTTCGCTCATAACAGTGACCGGTCTTTCGATGGTAGGTGTCATCGGTGTCAACCGCCGCATCTTCACCGCCCTTGCCGAAAACGGCATCTCAGTCTTCATGGTCAGTCAGGCATCGTCGGAAAACTCTACTTCAATCGGCGTACGTGACCAAGATGCGGAAGAAGCCATCCGTGTGCTCGACCACGAGTTCGCGAAGGAAATCGAAGAGGGTGCGATGTTTCCGATGCACGCCGAAAGCGGCCTCGCGACCGTTGCGATCGTAGGCGAAAACATGAAGCATACTCCCGGCATCGCCGGAAAGCTCTTCGGGACTCTCGGCCGAAGCGGCATCAGCGTGATTGCTTGTGCCCAAGGCGCAAGCGAGACAAATATATCGTTCGTGGTTCACGGCGACTCACTGCGCAAATCGCTCAATGTAATCCATGATTCATTCTTCCTCAGCGAATACAAGGAACTCAATCTGTTTATCTGCGGAGTCGGAACTGTCGGAGGTATGCTCATCGAGCAGATACGCAGCCAACAGGAGACTCTGAGAAACACACATCGTCTGAAACTCAACGTGGTCGGAATCGCATCAAGCCGTCGCGCCATCTTCTCGCGTTCAGGCATAGACCTCGCAAACTACCGTGAAGAGCTTGAGGCAAGCCCGGAAAGCACCCCTGAGCGTCTGCGCAACGAAATCGTCAGCATGAACATATTTAACAGTGTATTCGTCGACTGCACGGCAAGCCATGACATTGCCGCTCTTTACCAGACCTTCCTTGACCACAACATTTCTGTAGTGGCAGCTAACAAAGTAGCCGCATCAAGCAGCTATGATATCTATCGCCGTCTCAAGGACACGGCTCTGAGCCGTGGGGTAAAATACCTGTTTGAGACCAATGTCGGAGCCGGGCTGCCTATTATCGGCACAATCAATGACCTCATCTCGTCGGGCGACCGCATCCTTAAAATCGAAGCAGTTCTCAGCGGTACGCTCAATTTCATATTCAACGCTCTGTCGGCCGATGTTCCATTCTCCGAAACTGTCCGTCTTGCAAAGGAGATGGGCTACAGCGAACCAGACCCGCGCATCGATCTCAGCGGTCAGGACGTAATCCGAAAGCTCGTAATCCTTACACGCGAAGGAGGCTATAAGGCAGAACAAAGCGAAGTCGAAAAGCATCTTTTCATACCGACAGAACTGTTCGAAGGCTCACTCGACGACTTCTGGCACAGACTGCCCGAACTTGATGAGGATTTCGAGGCCCGGCGCAAAGTGCTTGAATCGGAAGGCAAACGCTGGCGCTTTGTCGCAAGAATGGAAATGGGCAAGATGAGTGTCGGACTTGAAGCGGTCGACAGCCGTCATCCGTTCTACGGACTGGAAGGCTCTAACAACATCGTTCTCCTGACTACCGAACGCTATCGCGAATATCCTATGCTTATCCAAGGCTATGGCGCAGGCGCAGAGGTCACCGCAGCCGGCGTGTTCGCCAACATCATGTCTACCGTCAACAACTGATGCGCCTATGAAGCATCTCATAATCCTTGGCGACGGGATGTCGGATCATCCTATCGCCTCTCTGGGAGGAAAAACGCCTCTTCAGTATGCTTCAACACCCTCATTCGACCGTCTGGCCTCGGCCGGAAGATGCGGGACACTTGTCACCATTCCCGAAGGCTTCTCGCCCGGAAGCGAAGTGGCCAACACGTCTATCCTCGGCTACGACCTGAATGAAGTCTATGAGGGGCGCGGGCCTCTCGAAGCCGCAAGCATCGGCTACGAGATGGAGCCTGATGATATGGCAATGCGATGTAACATAATCACTCTCGGCCAGCAAGGTGAGATCAGCAACCATCACGGAGGACATCTGACTACCGAGGAAGGTGCCGAGCTAATCAAATACCTCGACAGCCACCTCGGCAGTGAGCGTGTGAAATTCATCCCGGGAATACAGTACAGACATTTGCTCGTCATAAAAGCCGGCAACAAGCACATCGAATGCGCCCCACCACACGACCATCCGGAAGAGCAGTGGCGCGATCTGCTGATAAAACCTGCGACCGAAACAGCCGCAGACGCATCGCGCATGTCATCTGCGGAAACTGCCGGACTGATCAATGACCTCATTCTCCGATCTCAGAAACTTCTTGCCGAACATCCGATAAATCTTCGGCGAAAAGCCGAAGGCCATCCGACAGCCAATTCAATCTGGCCGTGGAGTCCCGGCTACCGTCCGAAAATGCAGACCCTGCAGCAGATGTATCCATCTATTAAAAGCGGAGCTGTAATTTCAGCCGTCGACCTCATCAGAGGAATCGGACACTACGCAGGACTTCGGACCATCGTCATACCCGGCATGACGGGACTTGCAGATACAAACTACGAAGGCAAAGCCAAGGCTGCGGTCGACGCTTTACGCACGGATGATTTTGTATTTCTCCACGTAGAAGCGACCGATGAAGCCGGACACGATGGGAACATCGACCTTAAAATACGGGCCATCGAATATCTCGACAACCGCATCGTTGGTCCTGTAATGGATGAACTTGCAGACTGGGATGAACCGGTCCGCATAGCCCTCCTGCCAGATCATGCGACACCCGTCGAACGGCGCATACATATAGGAGAACCCGTTCCGTTCTCAATCTACACACCCGGAGGAATCCCCGACGACGTTACAGTCTATGATGAAAAAAGCTGCACACAAGGAGCTTACGGGACTCTCCATCTCCAAGAGTTCATGGAGGAATTCATGAGACTCTGACATTTGACACACACTTTAAACACCAGCCAAAAATGCTTTATTACAGCACCAACCACTCATCCCCGGAGACAACGCTCGAAGAAGCTGTGGTCAAAGGTCTCGCTACAGACAGGGGGCTATACATGCCTGAACACATCAAGGCTCTTCCTAAAGAATTTTTCAATGACATCGATAAAATGTCATTTCACGAAATCGCATGCCGTGTGGCAGACGCATTTTTCGGAGAAGACATCCCAGCCGATGAACTTCACCGCATAGTCCGCGATACGCTTTCATTTGACTGCCCGGTAGCAGAAGTAAATCCCAACATATATAGTCTCGAACTCTTCCACGGCCCGACTCTTGCCTTTAAGGATGTCGGAGCACGCTTTATGGCACGACTGCTCCAATACTTCATAAAAAAACGCTCCCACACACGCACCGTAAACGTTCTCGTCGCCACCAGCGGTGACACTGGCTCGGCCGTTGCCAACGGATTTCTCGGCGTGGACGGCATCCATGTCTACGTACTTTATCCAAAAGGTAAGGTCAGTCCTATTCAGGAATGTCAGTTCACCACTCTCGGACGCAACATCACGGCCGTTGAGGTAGATGGAGTGTTCGATGACTGCCAGCGCCTTGTAAAGAGCGCATTCATGGATCAGGATCTGTGTCAGCATCTGACACTCACCTCGGCAAACTCAATCAATGTCGCTCGGTTTCTCCCTCAGGCATTTTACTATTTCAATGCCTATGCCCGCATGAAAGCCATCGGCAAGAGCGATAATCTTGTAATCAGTGTGCCCAGCGGGAACTTCGGCAATATAACGGCCGGACTTTTTGCTCACCGGATGGGACTTCCTGTCAAACGTTTCATTGCCGCCAACAACGCCAACGACATCTTTTATAACTATCTTCTTTCAGGAGTCTATTCGCCCAAAGCGAGCGTACAGACAATCGCAAACGCAATGGACGTAGGCGATCCCAGCAACTTCGCCCGAATATTCGACCTCTACGGAGGTTCGCATGAACGCATTTCGTCACTTATAAGCGGCTACACCTTCACAGACTCTCAGATACGTGAGACAATGAACGAATGCTACAACCGCACCGGATACATTCTTGACCCTCACGGAGCATGCGGCTACCGCGCACTGCAGTCCGGTCTGCGAGAAAACGAAACGGGAGTATTCCTTGAAACCGCCCATCCGGCAAAATTCAAAGATACGGTCGAACAAGCCATCGACGCAGAAATCCAGATACCCGACCGTCTCGCAGACTTCATGAAAGGACAGAAACAATCCGTTTCCATGACCTCTGATTTCAAAGACTTCAAGGCATATCTCATGAAACAATAAACCTCACATATATAATATATGTGTAACGGCTGTTGAAAAACACATCAGTCAACCATCGACACCTATCTGTCATTACAATAAACCGGAGCTGCCAAAGAACCCTTACAATCTTCAGGATTATGGATTCTTTGGCAGCTCTTATTCCTTCAATTTAGCCGATTCTCCCAACTTTTTCTTTTTATTTTCTTTGCTTTTAGGAAGTTTCCAATTAACTTTGCATATCGAATTTACTGAAATCTTGGTTAACCTAAACCCCGATACAGAATATTTAATACCATACATTATGGCAGAAAAAAAAGAAAAATTGTTTGAACAGTTTCCCCCTATATCCACCGCAGAGTGGAAAGCCAAGGTGGAAGCTGACCTTAAAGGTGCTCCATTTGATAAAAAGTTAGTATGGCGCACAAACGAAGGTTTCAATGTCCAGCCTATGTACAGACTTGAAGACATCGAAAACTTCAAAACCACAAACTCACTTCCGGGAGAATATCCCTACGTTCGCGGTACACGTACCGACAACGACTGGCTCACCCGTCAGGAAATCATCGCCGAGACTCCGGCCGAAGCAAATGAGAAAGCCCTCAACGTACTCACAAAAGGTGTCACTTCACTCGGTTTCCATATCGACGAGCCTACAGCCGAAACACTTGAGGCCACTCTCAAGGACATCGACATCGCAAAGGTAGAAATCAACTTCACCTGCTGCGTCAAGAAAGCCCTTCCGCTTGCAAAAGCTCTCGTAGAATATATCGAATCAAAGGGATGTGCAGATACATTCAAAGGTTCTATCGACTTCAATCCCTTCCGCAAACCGTTGCGCAAAGGGGTTGCGTTTGATGCTGCAACCCTCACTCAGATGGCATGCGAACTTCTCGATGCAGTCAAAGGAGTCAAGAACCTCCGCGTCCTCTCTGTCGACAGCGACATGCTCAGCAACGCAGGTGCATACATCTATCAGGAACTCGGCTATGCTCTTGCGTGGGGCGCTCAGTGGATGACTCTTCTCACCGATGCCGGACGCAGCGCAGATGAAGTTGCCGGACGCATCAAGTTCAACATGGGCGTTTCGTCAAACTTCTTCATGGAGCTTTCCAAGTTCCGCGCAGCCCGCATGCTCTGGGCCCAGATCGTGAAACAGTATGGTGCATCTGAAGAAGCAGCCAAGATGGTCGCTCACGCAATCACATCGCGCTTCAACCAGACCCTCTATGACGCACACGTCAATCTGCTCCGCAGCCAGACTGAAGCAATGTCAGCCGCTCTTGCAGGTGTTGACTCCATTACAGTCACTCCGTTTGATGTCCCCTACAAGACACCCGATGAATTCTCAGAGCGCATTGCACGCAACCAGCAGTTCCTTCTTAAAGAAGAAAGCCATCTCGACAAGGTAATCGACCCTGCAGGCGGCAGCTACTATGTGGAAACTCTCACCGTGGCTATCTCTAAAGAAGCGTGGAAACTCTTCCTCGAAGTAGAGGAAAACGGAGGCTTCCTTGCATGCTGTAACGACGACAACATCCAGAAGGCTATCCGCGAAAGCGCTGAAAAACGTCACACAGACGTGGCCCGCCGTAAGGAAATCCTTCTCGGAACAAACCAGTATCCCAACATCAACGAAATGGCAGCCGACAAGATTGTCGACCTCAAAGGCTCGCTCTCTTGCTCTTGCGGAGGCCACGGAGATGCCTGCGAGACTCCCGCCGGGCTGCCGACCAAGCGTGCGGCAAGCGATTTCGAAGCACTCCGCCTCGAAACAGAAGCCGCATCAAACCGTCCGAAAGTGTTCATGCTCACTATCGGCAATCTTGCAATGCGTCTCGCACGCGCTCAGTTCTCATCAAACTTCTTCGGTTGCGCCGGCTACGAAATCATCGACAACCTCGGTTTCGACACTGTTGAACAGGGCATTGACGCAGCTCTCGAAAAGGGTGCTGACATCGTTGTGCTCTGCTCAAGCGACGACGAATATGCAGAACTCGCTCCCGCAGCCTTCAAATATCTTGACGGCCGCGCAGAGTTTGTCGTGGCAGGTGCCCCCGCATGCACCGACGACCTCAAGGCTATCGGAATCAACGACTTCGTTCATGTCCGCTGCAACGTCCTTGAAACACTCCGTGCATTTAACGCAAAACTGCTTAAGAAGTAAAAAGTCACCCCCATCATACATATTATTCAGATATGAAACCCAATTTCAAAGAAATCGATATAGTAAAGGATGCTTTCGGTGAGCAGCACGTTCCCGAAACTCAGGGGGAAGACTGGCTTACCCCCGAACTTATCCCGGTAAAGCCCATCTATACCAAAAACGACCTTGAGGGTCTCGAACACCTCAACTACGTTTCAGGTATTCCTCCTTTCCTCCGTGGCCCGTACAGCGCCATGTACCCACTCCGTCCTTGGACTATCCGCCAGTATGCCGGATTCTCCACCGCAGCAGAATCAAACGCATTCTACCGCCGCAACCTTGCGTCGGGACAGAAAGGCCTCTCAGTTGCGTTTGACCTTGCCACACACCGCGGATATGACGCAGACCATGAACGCGTGGTCGGCGACGTCGGCAAAGCCGGTGTGTCAATCTGCTCTCTCGAAGACATGAAGGTGCTCTTCGAAGGTATACCCCTGAACAAGATGTCTGTTTCGATGACAATGAACGGCGCAGTGCTTCCGGTACTCGCATTCTACATCAACGCAGGTCTCGAACAGGGCGCGAAACTTGAAGAAATGGCAGGTACTATCCAGAACGACATCCTCAAGGAATTCATGGTGCGTAACACCTATATCTACCCACCGGAATTCTCGATGCGAATCATCGCAGATATCTTCGAGTACACTTCGCAGAACATGCCTAAGTTCAACTCGATTTCAATCTCAGGCTACCACATGCAGGAAGCAGGTGCGACATGTGACATCGAGCTTGCCTATACCCTCGCCGACGGTCTCGAATATCTCCGCGCAGGTATCAACGCAGGCATCGACATCGACGCTTTCGCTCCCCGTCTGTCATTCTTCTGGGCTATCGGCATGAACTACTTCATGGAAGTAGCAAAGATGCGTGCCGCACGTCTTCTCTGGGCCAAGATTGTCAAGCAGTTCAACCCGAAGAATCCGAAGTCGCTCGCACTCCGTACACACTCACAGACTTCAGGCTGGTCGCTCACCGAACAGGATCCCTTCAACAACGTCGGACGTACATGTATCGAAGCGATGGGCGCTGCCCTCGGCCACACACAGTCACTCCACACCAACGCTCTTGACGAAGCTATCGCACTCCCGACCGACTTCTCGGCACGTATCGCACGCAACACCCAGATCTACATTCAGGAGGAGACAATGGTCACCAAGCAGGTAGACCCGTGGGGCGGTTCATACTACGTGGAAGCCCTCACCAACGAGATCGCACACCGCGCATGGGAGCACATTCAGGAAATCGAAAAACTCGGCGGTATGGCCAAGGCTATCGAATCAGGTCTTCCCAAGATGCGTATCGAAGAAGCTTCCGCACGCACTCAGGCTCGCATCGACTCAGGCCGTCAGACGATTGTCGGTATCAACAAATATCGTCTTGATCACGAAGATCCTATTGACATCCTCGAAATCGACAATACCGAAGTCCGCAAGGATCAGGTTGCCCGTCTCGTTGACCTCAAGGCTCACCGCGACGAAGAGGCTGTCAAGAAAGCACTTGAAGCAATCACCGAATGTGTACGCACCAAGCAAGGCAACCTCCTTGACCTCGCAGTCAAGGCTGCCGGACTCCGCGCGACACTCGGCGAAATCTCGGATGCCTGCGAAGAAGTCGTAGGCCGTTATAAAGCTGTAATCAGAACAATTTCAGGCGTGTACTCATCAGAAACCAAAGCTGATCCCGACTTCGTGAAGGCTCAGCAGATGTGTGAAGAATTCGCTAAGCGCGAAGGTCGTCAACCCCGTATCATGATTGCCAAGATGGGTCAGGACGGCCATGACCGTGGCGCAAAAGTTGTCGCTACAGGTTATGCCGACTGCGGTTTTGACGTAGACATGGGTCCTCTCTTCCAGACTCCGGCCGAAGCAGCTCGTCAGGCAGTGGAAAACGACGTACACATCCTTGGTGTGTCGTCGCTTGCCGCCGGTCACAAGACTCTCATCCCGCAGGTAATCGAAGAGCTCAAAAAGCTCGGACGTGAAGACATCCTCGTGACCGCCGGTGGCGTTATCCCCGCTCAGGACTATGACTTCCTTTACAAAGCGGGAGTTGCAGCCATCTTCGGCCCCGGCACACGTATCCCCGTCTCTGCAATCAAGATGCTTGAACTTCTCGAAGGCGAGGAATAATCTCACTGATATTTCCATATCAATCATTTATGCAGGGACGCTCGGTTCGGGCGCCCCTGCTATTTCTAATATCAATAACCAAAACATTTGCATTCAATGGACAATTTTTCATTCTGCACCCCGACGAGATACGTATTCGGACACGAAGCTGAGTGTAAGGCTGCGACCCTCTGCCATGAAGCCGGATGGAAACATGTAATGATCGTCTATGGCGGACAGTCTGCCATACGCAGCGGGCTACTTGACCGCGTAAGAAAATCTCTTGGCGACACAGGTATTACTGTCACGGAACTTGGAGGTGTCAAACCGAATCCGACGGATGATAAAGTGTATGACGGCATTGCTCTCGGACGTGAGGCAGGCGTTGACGCGCTCCTCGCTGTCGGTGGAGGATCTGTTATCGACACTGCAAAAGCCATTGCGGCAGGCATACTGTATGAAGGTGATTTCTGGGACTTCTATTGTGGCAAGTCAACTGTGGAGAAGGTGCTTCCGTTAGGAGTCATCCTTACTATTCCGGCAGCCGGAAGCGAAGGTAGCGGCAACTCGGTCATCACACGCCTCGACGGACTGCGGAAACTGTCTCTGCGCACCGACACCGAGCTACGTCCGAAATTCGCATGTCTTAATCCTGAACTGACATACACTCTCCCACCCTATCAGACTGCAAGCGGTATAGCCGACATGATGGTACACATCATGGAACGTTACTTCACCCTTACGGAAGGAGTGGAAGTGACCGACCGCCTGTGCGAAGGGCTGCTTAAAGCAATCATCGCCGAAGCACCGAAGGTAATGGCCGAGCCTGAGAACTACGACGCACGTGCAAACATAATGTGGAGCGGTACACTCGCCCACAACGGAATCTGCGGATGCGGACGACGTGAGGACTGGGCCTCACACTTCATCGAGCATGAACTGAGCGCCCTATACAACGTGACTCACGGAGCAGGTCTTGCCGTAATCACCCCCGCATGGATGAGCTATGTCGGAGAACGCCGTCCGGCTAAAGTCGCACAGTTTGCCCGCAGGGTGTTCGATGTGACGGAAAACGATGACTCCAAGGCTGCTATGGAAGGAATCAGACTCCTGCGCGAATTTTTCCATTCCATCGGACTTCCTGTCTCAATGAAAGAACTTGGAATAGAAAATCCCGACATCGAGAAACTCGTCGGAAAGCTTCATGAGAACAAAGGACCGAAAATCGGAGGTTATCTCTCACTTGAGGCTAAAGACACAGAGGCCATATTCAACCTTGCGCGATAACCCTGCACACATAGGTAGACTTCCTAAATAAACCAGCAGGCCATGTAAGAATCGGCTTACATGGCCCGCTGACGGTATGATTTGCGCCTACTGGATACGCATGATACGGCGGGGAGTATGAGTATTTATAATCAGCGGGACTGTCTCGATTTTCAAATTACTTGTGTCAAATCCGAAAGCATTTCCAGCATCAAGCTCCATCTTGCGCAACAAAGCGTGAAAATTCATCAGAAATCTGTCGCGGCTGTTACACTGACTTGATTGAGAGAACACGCGATGTATGATAATAAATCTGAAATCGCCTGATATGCCATGGCTGCGGAGCGACGGATAATCACTCGTCAGGTCAATCAGTCCGTCTTCAACCATATCCTCTATTGCCTGACGAAGATAGACGCTCAACTGAGGCTGAATCCTGAATCCGATACGGAATTTGAAGCTTGTAATAGTATTAGGGACAATGACCGTACGCTCATATTCCAACGTATCTGGATTGTCGGTAAACTCAACGCGCAGTATCCAGTAGTGGTCTGCACGTTTGGGCTGCTTATTGATTATTGAATAAATCAGTTTGCTCTCAACTTCACACGCCTTGTCCGAACGACTCATATACACGAGATTAGAGGCATATTTAGGAATCTCCTTATCCGATTTTATATCCTTGATAATATCAGTATAATCATCAAACGACCTGTATTCTATATATTTACGCCTGATTCTTGTAGCCTTGCGCCACACAAGCATCACGGCACAGACAAGTCCTGCGATCAACAATGTGAACCAACCTCCATGAGTGAATTTAAACATATTGGCCACGAAAAACGCACCCTCGATCAAGGTAAAAACAACCGTAAAGACACCAACAATCCATAGTTTCACTCCCTTATGTCTGAGATACAGAGCGAGAAGCATCGTCGTCATAAGCATAGTGATAGTAATTGCAAGGCCATAAGCAGCTTCCATGTGACCTGAGGTACGGAAAATGACAACAGTCAGGATACATCCTACATACAGGAAACAATTGACAAGTGGAATGTATAACTGACCCTTTACAGTTGACGGATATTTGATTCGCAGACGTGGCCAGAAGTCGAGACTCATCGCCTCACTGAAGATGGTGAACGATCCACTCAACAAAGCCTGACTCGCTATAATGGCCGCGCCGGTGCTTATGATGATTCCGGCAGGGAGAAACCATCGTGGCATGACCCCATAGAACGGATTGATATTTTCGGGATAACCGGTTGCCTGAGAAATTAACCATGCTCCCTGTCCAAGATAATTAAGTATCAGCATGAGCTTAACAAACAGCCAGCTATAGGTGATATTCATACGTCCGCAATGTCCAAGATCTGAGTAGAGAGCCTCAGCACCGGTAGTGCATAGAAACACAGCACCGAGAATCATAAACCACCCCGGGTAATCTACAAGAAGTCTGACCGCATACAATGGATTGAAAGCTTTCATTATAGCCCAATGGTCTGAAAGATGGATCAAGCCAAGAATGCCGAGCATCAGAAACCATACAAGCATGAACGGACCGAAAAATTTGCCGATAGCCTTAGTCCCGAGACGCTGGACAAGGAATATACCCGAAATAATCAAGACCACAATCGGCAACACCGGCGCGTCGGGGTCAAGATCTCGCAATCCTTCTATGGCAGAAGTCACAGTCATGGCAGGAGTTATAACACCGTCGGCAATCAAGGCGCTCGCCCCGACAGCGGCAAGAATATAAATCCATTTCCGTTTCAATCCCTTTATGAGCGAATAGAGAGCAAGAATCCCACCCTCGCCCTTATTGTCGGCACGCAGAGCAATGACAACATATTTCAATGTAGTCTGTAAGGTAAGAGTCCAGATGACACACGACACCGCGCCTATCACATAGTCCGGACCATATCCGCGGTCAACACCCATGATAGCTTTCATCACATAAAGCGGTGACGTGCCTATGTCACCAAAAACAATGCCTATAGCCACCAGTAGCGCCGCGATGGTGACGCGATGTACCTGTTGATTCTGACGTGAGGTTGTAGTTTCTGTCTGCATAATGTGTTTAACGGGTTATATACGAAAATATAAACCATTATATCACGGCAATTGTTCCGTCTGCATCGCCATAATACCATAAGTCCCAATAAAAACTCAAGTAACGACAACTCTTAAAAATATCACTTATGCAAATAGTCTATAAAAATTCTTAGCAGATGGAATTTCGCTATAGGATATTACACGTAATTTCCGTAATTTTGTAGGTTATGAAATTCGAGTTATCTTCACAATATAAACCTACCGGCGACCAGCCTCAGGCCATCGAGCAGCTCGTTGCCGGCATCAATGCCGGAGAGAAAGCTCAGACACTCCTTGGCGTGACCGGTTCGGGCAAGACCTTCACAATGGCCAATGTCATAGCCCAGATTGAAAAGCCCACCCTCATCCTCAGCCACAACAAGACCCTCGCAGCACAGCTCTACAGCGAGTTCAAGGGATTTTTCCCAAACAACTCCGTGCAGTATTTCGTGTCATACTACGATTATTATCAGCCGGAAGCCTACATCCCGACCGTAGACAAATATATCGAAAAGGACCTCATGATCAACGATGAGATCGAGAAACTCCGTCTGTCAACGGTTTCGGCACTACTGTCAGGCCGAAAGGATGTAGTGGTCGTGTCATCGGTGTCGTGTCTCTATGGTATGGGCAATCCTGAGGACTTCGACAGCAATGTCGTGACCGTAAAAGTCGGACAGAAGATAACACGCAACAAGTTCCTCCGTTCACTTGTAGGGTCGTTGTATTCACGCAATGAAATCGAACTTTCACGCGGAACATTCCGTGTGAAGGGCGACACGGTCGACATCCGCCTCGCCTACGAGGAAATCATTGTCCGCGTCACATTCTGGGGCGATGAAATCGAATCCATCAAGACTCTCCACCCCGACGACAACACATCGCTCGGATCTCACGACATATTCCAGATATATCCGGCCAATCTCTTTGTCACATCACCCGAACGAATGGGATCGGCAATCGGACAGATTGAACTCGACCTTGGCGAGCAATACAATTATTTCATGCGCGAGGCCAAGGAAATGGAGGCCAAACGCCTACTCGAAAGAGTGACCTACGATGTCGAGATGCTCCGCGAGGTAGGCCACTGTTCAGGAATCGAGAATTACAGCCGCTACTTCGACGGACGTCAGCCCGGCATGAGACCGTTCTGCCTCCTTGACTACTTTCCCAAAGACTTCCTGACCATCATCGACGAGAGCCATGTGACACTTCCGCAGTGCCGTGCGATGTATGGAGGAGACCTTTCGAGAAAAATGAATCTTGTCGAATATGGCTTCCGTCTGCCGGCCGCGCTTGACAACCGCCCGCTGAAATTCGAGGAATTCGAAAAACTGACCCCTCAGGTGCTATATGTAAGCGCGACACCGGCCGACTATGAACTTGAAAAATGCGAGGGCGTGGTGGTTGAACAGATTATCCGCCCCACCGGCCTGCTCGATCCGATTATAGAAGTACGTCCTTCGCTCAATCAGATTGACGACCTGCTTCATGAAATCAACGAACGTATCGAACGCGACGAACGCGTGCTGGTCACAACCCTTACAAAAAGAATGGCCGAAGAGCTTAACGACTATCTCACGCGGCTGCGCATAAAGACAGCCTATATACACAGCGACGTCGACACACTTGACCGCATCAAGATTCTTGACGGACTGAGAGCCGGAGAGTTCGACGTGCTTGTCGGTGTCAATCTGTTGCGTGAAGGTCTCGACCTACCTGAAGTCTCCCTTGTGGCCATACTCGATGCCGACAAGGAAGGTTTCCTCCGAAGCCACCGCTCGCTGACCCAGACTGTCGGTCGAGCCGCCCGTAACCTCAACGGCACAGTCATCATGTATGCCGACAAGATTACAGACTCGATGCAGCAGACCATTGACGAGACCGCACGACGACGTGCTGTCCAGCTTGCCTACAATGAGGAACACGGCATCACGCCTCAGGCCATCATAAAGGCGCGCAATTCAATCATCGGGCTTGAGACCGACGACGATACCGCCGGCAAGATTAAGCCATCACGTCCACTTTCGGCATCATCCGGCAAAGAAAAAAAGACAGGCCGTTCGAAAGCGCCTGTGCCATACGCCGAAGAATATGGGACAAAAGTCAACCTCGCCGCCGACCCAGTCATGCCATATCTGTCAGCCGATGCGCTACAGAAGCTCATCACCAAGCGCCGTCTGGACATGGTCGACGCAGCCAAACGCATGGACTTCATCGAAGCCGCCCGTCTGCGCGACGAGGTGCTCGCAATGGAAGACCAGCTTTCAAAAATGCCGGCCGAAGGATAACAACCATACAACAGAAAATCCAATCCGGATAACCAACCAAGCAGTATAAATAACATATATATTATGTATAACACATCCAAGACTAACAGACCGGCTGTCAACCGGCCGCCATATCCTTCCGCCGACAGATTTTTACCTACAAGTGTCAAGGAAATGAAGGCTTTGGGATGGGATCACGTGGATATCGTTCTCTTTTCAGGAGATGCCTACGTAGATCACCCGTCATTCGGCGCAGCGGTGATCGGCCGTGTGCTTCAGGATGCGGGCTTCAACGTAGCTATCGTGCCACAGCCCAATTGGCAGGATGATTTACGCGATTTCAAAAAGTTCGGCGCTCCAAGACTCTTTTTCGGAGTTTCGGCAGGAGCTATGGACTCTATGGTCAACCACTACACAGCCGCGCGCCGCCGTCGCAGCGATGACGCATATACACCCGGCGGACGCCACGGAGCGCGCCCTGATTATCCTACAATCGTATACTCAAAAATACTACGCGAACTCTATCCGGACACTCCTATAATAGCCGGTGGCATCGAAGCGTCGATGCGACGTCTCAGCCACTATGACTATTGGCAGGACCGTCTGCGTCCGTCACTGCTCGCCGACTGTGAGGCCGACATCATCAGCTATGGCATGGGTGAAAAAATCACCCTCGAAATTGCACGGCAACTCAACGAAGGCACACCCCTGTCATCAATGACCGACCTTCCGCAAACGGTGGTCCGCATCCCGGAGACAGATTTTTCTCCCGGGAAAGACGATATAATCCTGCACTCGTTCACCGACTGTCTGCACGACAAGCGGCTGCAGGCTGAGAATTTCAAACATATCGAACAGCAGAGCAACGCAAGGCACGGCCGGACGCTATGGCAACTCCACAATGGATTCTGGGTGAAAGTCAATCCGATGTACCCACCGATGACTACTGCAGAAATCGACGCGTCGTTCGATCTTCCATATACACGTCTGCCACACCCCCGCTACAAAGACAAGCGCATACCTGCCTACGAAATGATCCGGCATTCCGTAAACATACACAGAGGATGTTTCGGAGGCTGCTCATTCTGCACTATTTCCGCTCATCAGGGCAAATTTATCGCATCGCGAAGCAAGGAGTCTGTGTTGCGCGAAGTCAGACAGGTGACACAGATGCCGGATTTCAAAGGCTATATAAGCGACATCGGCGCTCCGAGCGCAAACATGTATCGGATGGGAGGTAAAAATCAATCCATCTGCGAGAAATGTCTCAAGCCATCGTGCCTGCACCCTAAAGTATGTCCGAACCTCAACACAGACCACCGTCCGCTGCTCGACCTATATCATGCAGTCGATGCCATTCCGGGAATAAAGAAATCGTTTGTCGGCAGCGGTGTCCGCTATGACCTGTCGATGCACCACACCGGTGACCCGGTGATTGATGCCGCCAATAGACAATATAACGAGGAGCTGATCACATCTCATGTATCCGGCCGGCTCAAAGTCGCACCGGAACATACATCCGAGACAGTGCTCAACATCATGCGTAAACCCTCCTTCCAGCTCTATCACGAATTCAACCGATTTTTTGAACGAGTCAATTCGCATCACGGCCTCAAACAACAGCTCATACCCTACTTCATCTCCTCGCATCCTGCATGTCACGAAATTGACATGGCCCAGCTCGCAGCAGAGACAAAAGAACTTAATCTCCATTTAGAGCAGGTGCAGGATTTCACGCCTACGCCAATGACCCTGTCAACAGAAATATATTATACAGGCTACCATCCTTATACCGGCGAGAAAATCTTCACCGCCACATCTCCGGAGGAGAAACTCGCACAGAGAAAATATTTCTTCTGGTATGACCGTGCATACCGTCCCGATATAATGCGATCGCTACAGCGACTCCATCGCCCCGACCTGCTAAAACGACTTTTCCCACAGCAGGCATCACATCCATATAGGAAAAATTCCAAGCGATAACAGGACTCCAAGACCGACTCAATCTTCAATTATCGGGGCAGATGTATCGGAGTCTGTCATAATGAAAAGAGGCTGTTTCCCCTTTAATAATGGAAAAACAGCCTCTCCTTGTTTTAGCGCTTGACGGTGTTATTGCCAAGGCTGGGTTTAATAAGTTTCAAAATCCGGCAAACCACCTTGCCGGACATTGTTCGTATCAGATTTTGCCAACGAGATCAATGCCGGGTTTAAGAGTCTCCTTGCCCGGTTTCCAACGAGCCGGACAGACCTGATCGCCATGCTGGGCAACGAACTGCGCGGCTTCAAGCTTACGGAGAAGCTCCTCGGCATTACGGCCGATACCATTATCCTGAATTTCGGCTATCTTGATCTTACCTTCGGGATTGATGACAAACGTGCCACGGTAAGACATGAAGTCATCCGAGTTGAGCACACCGAAATATTCGGAAAGGACACCTGTCTTATCGGCAAGCATCGGGAATTTTACCTTTTTGATTGAATCGCTGGCATCATGCCATGCCTTATGTGTAAACTGGCTGTCGGTGCTTACGCTATAGACCTCCGCACCGAGTTCCTTGAATTTATCATAATTGTCGGCCATATCGACCAATTCCGTAGGACACACAAATGTGAAGTCTGCCGGATAGAAGAAGAGAATGGACCATTTGCCCTTGAGATCGGCATCGGTCACTTTTTTAAAATTTCCGTCGACAAAAGCTTCGACTGAAAACTGGGGAATTTCTTGATTAATGATTGTCTGCATAATTCGGTATTTGTTTTTTAGTAGAATAAATGTTTCATGACTTGGTATCTGAATCAAAAGTCCGACACGATATTAATTACAAGGCCATGACATGTCGCCTTTCGTTCATCATATAAAATAACAAAGACCTATCAAAAACAGTTCGATTTTCACGAGATTTACCTTTTCACTTAATTTTATCGCAACTTGAAGTATTATAAATAGTTAAAAGCGCGTATTTAGCTATAATAATGTATAGAATATAGAAAACTCCGTTGTTTTATTCACATTTTTATGTTAATTTTGACGCAAAATGTTAATGCAGTTGAAACTTGTTTGAAAAAATTCACAACAATTATACATTGCAATTGTTAACATATTAAATATCCACACAAATCTCCACGTGAAAGTCCTTTTTCAGCAGGACAACACATCTATATATTAAAGAGAGAATGAAAAAGTCAACTATCTGGTTTCTGACCATCATAATGGCGCTTACTTTCATCGGATTGCTCTATATACAGATAATGTATATGAACAATATGAAGAAAATGCGTGACGACCAGTTTGCCGAGGGCGTGAAACGCTCCCTCTATGCTGTCAGCACCCGCCTTGAACAAGACGAGACCAAACATTTTCTTGAAGAAGACATGGCTTCGATGGAGACTCAGTTCTATCCGCGTACAAACGCCGACGGGACTGTCGATATGAACTATAACTTCACTACTTATGACGGGACTAACTATGACCTCACGCTTAAAGGAAGCAACGACAAACCCAAAGGCAACAGTTCGATGCGTGAGATCATGCGAGGAAAATACCTCTATCAGAAGGGACTGCTCGACGAAGTAATCTTCAACATCATCACACAGTCAAGCAACCGTCCGATAAGCGAACGCGCCGACTCGGCTGAAGTAAACAGCTATCTGCGTTCAGAACTCGACAACAACGGACTGACTCTTCCATTTGAATTCGCGGTGGTCAACCGTGTAGGAGGCATAGTCTATCGTTCGGGAGGCTATCATCCGACCCTGAGCGATGAAAACTCCATGTTCATACAGACCCTCTTCCCAAATGATCCGAAAAACAAGATGTATTACCTCAAGGTCTATTTTCCGACCAAGAGCGACTATATTTTCGGGTCGATACGATTCATGATTCCGTCGTTTATCTTCACGTTCATTCTGCTTGTGACATTCCTCTGCACGATTATCCTCGCTTTCAGGCAGAAGAAGCTCACCGAGATGAAAAACGACTTCATCAACAACATGACCCATGAGTTCAAGACTCCGATCTCAACCATATCACTGGCAGCACAGATGCTTAACGACGGCGCTGTGCTGAAATCGCCGGCCATGCTGTCACACATATCCACCGTGATCAACGACGAGACGAAACGTCTGCGTTTTCAAGTGGAAAAAGTGCTCCAGATGTCAATGTTCGAACGCCAGAAAGCGACACTGCGTCTGCAACATGTCGATGCAAACGTGCTAATTGCGAATATCACATCGACATTCAAACTCAAGGTAGAGAAATATGGCGGAAAAATAGACGCTGTACTTGACGCGGAGGAATCGACAGTCAATGTCGACGAGATGCACTTCACAAATGTGATTTTCAATCTTCTCGACAATGCGGTCAAATATCGGCGTGAAGATGTGCCCCTCAAGCTGACGGTCAGCACGCGCGACATAAACACACATAACAATGAACGCATAGCCATCACCATCAGTGACAATGGCATTGGCATGAAGCGCGAGGACCTGAAAAAAATATTCGAGAAATTCTATCGCGTATCCACCGGCAACCGCCACGATGTAAAAGGCTTCGGACTCGGACTTGCTTACGTCAAGAAAATGGTCGGAGAACTTGGCGGAGAAATCAACGTGGAAAGCGAACTCAATGTAGGAACAAAATTTATAATAACATTACCAATAACTAAAAACTAAAGAACTATGGAAGAACGTTTGCGCATACTACTTTGCGAGGACGACGAGAACCTCGGCATGCTCCTTAGAGAATATCTTCAGGCCAAAGGGTTCAACGCCGATCTGTTCGCAGACGGGGAAAGCGGCTACAAAGCATTCCTCAAGGGGAAATATGACCTCTGCGTCCTCGACGTGATGATGCCCAAAAAGGACGGTTTCGCACTCGCTCAGGAAATAAGGACCGTAAACTCTGAAGTACCCATCATCTTCCTCACTGCAAAGTCAATCAAGGAAGACATCCTCGAAGGATTCAAGATCGGTGCGGACGACTATATCACCAAACCGTTCTCGATGGAGGAACTTGTGTTCCGTATCGAAGCCATCCTTCGCCGTGTCAAAGGCAAGAAAGGCAAAGAAATTACCATGTATAAGATTGGTAAATTCACTTTCGATACCCAGAAACAGGTGCTTCTCATCGATGACAAGGTAACAAAACTTACCACAAAGGAATCCGAACTCCTGAGCCTCCTGTGCGCACATGTCAACGAAATCCTCGAACGTAATTTCGCACTGAAGACAATCTGGATTGACGACAATTATTTCAATGCCCGTTCAATGGACGTCTACATCACCAAGCTCCGCAAGCACCTCAAAGATGACCCGTCTATCGAAATCATCAATATCCACGGCAAGGGCTATAAGCTGATCGCTCCCGAACTCGAATCGTCGAACTGATTAATTCAAATTGATTCAGTCTGCCCCGTGGAATCCCACCAGACCTGAACAATATCATTTACCGGCCCGGTGCTCTTATCGGATGCACCGGGCCGGACATTTAACAGCCACATCTCCCTACCTCAGAATGTCTATGAAACTACACTCTCTGCGCATAATCCTGAGCGCTATACTGATAAGCATAGCTCTGCAGGCATTCACACAATCATCCGAAGGCTGGAAACCTGACATCCTCGGCGACGGCTATGAAATACGCCATGTCAGCCATCCGGCCGACTATACAGGCGAGGTCGTCTCCACAATCATCCGCAAACTCTGTCCGGACGTATCGATTGACAGTACCCGCACTCACCGAGGAGTCCTCTACGTCCACGGGTTTAACGATTATTTCTTTCAGGCAGAAATGGGCGACCGTTTCGTTGAGCATGGTTATGACTTTTATGCCGTCGATCTCAGGCGCTACGGCCGCTCGATCACCACCGGCGAACGCAATTTCGATGTACGCAGCCTCAGCGACTATTTTCCCGACATAGATTCAGCCCTCGTCGCCATGAGCCGGAGTGGCCTTTCCGAAATAATACTTATGGGTCATTCGACCGGAGGACTGACCTCAGCTTATTTTGAAAGCCGATGTCATCCGAAGGAGATTAAAGCCCTTATCCTAAACAGCCCTTTCCTTGACTGGAATCTCGGCTGGAAGGAGAGAATCATACCTGCCGTATGTATGCTCGGAAAACTGTTCCCCAATTTTAAAATCAGTCAGGGAATATCGACAGCCTATGCCGAAAGTCTTCTCAAAGATTATCATGGAGAATGGAACTACCGCACTGACTGGAAATTCACCCAATCGCCTCCCGTAACCGCAGGATGGGTCCGGGCAATCACCCAAGCCCAGAAAGGACTTCGCAACGGCAAAGCCGACATCCGTATCCCTATTCTCCTGCTCTACTCGTCAAGAAGCGTAAACGGTGAGGAATGGACTCCTGAACATAACCGTGCGGATGGAGTGCTTGATGTAAATGACATCAAAAAATATGGCATGCAACTCGGGCCAGACGTCATATGCGTGCGCGTCGAGGGTGGCCTCCACGATCTCGTGCTTTCATCCCCCGAAGTGAGAGAACCTCTCTACCGCTACATCTTCAACTGGCTTTCACGAAACGGACTTTAAAGCCAATCCGCATTTTAATAAGTTAATTATAGTTAATTCTATCGGCTGATATTTTGAGAATATGATTACAATCAGTAATTTTACAAAATATTACGTACCAACCTATTTTACGGGGCTGACCGGTATTGACAGCGTGTAGAGGTGGTGAGTAAGCATGCAGAGCAATGATGGCTACGCTCTTAAATCAGGGACATCAAAATTTCAAATGGCGAAAACAACTACGCTCTCGCTGCTTAATCGAAGTACAGTAGATTAACTTTATTTCCGCAACAGTTGCGGAAACGAGACATCACCCGATTGTCCTTTTTCCGAGACGGATCGACCCGGTGGTGCAGTTAAATCGGAAATATGGCGACGAAAGCCTCGCGACTCGCCGAGACACTTAGAGGATAAGGTAGAGATTGGTGGTTTCTTGCCTGTCTCCACTCGAAAACCAAGTAGAAACTAAGCATGTAGAAAGCTCATTAGTTCCACGTTTGGACGAGGGTTCAAGTCCCTCCAGCTCCACAAAAGTCTGATGAAAGACAATGAAGAATCCTGCAACTCATTGAATTGCAGGATTTTCTTATGTGTAATAAGATGAACAAAAATGAATACAGAGGAAAGATGTCCGTTGGACATTCCGTTGGACTTGAAAAATCCAATGCTCCAAGTCCAACAGGCTTCATCATATTTCATTGATATTCACTTCTTTGCACTTTGACAATCCACTAATTGTCAAGAACTTTGCACTATTGAATTTAACAATAAAATCATAGTGTAAAATGGAAACAATTTTATTTTTCATCAAAAGGAAAAAGCTTCTCAAAGATGGCACAGCATCCATCTTTGTAAGAGTAACATTCGGCAAACTCTCAGCCGAAGTTGCAACGGGTAAGAGTGTTCTGCCCTCCCAATGGGTGGCAACTAAAGGCAGAGCAAAAGGAAACACTCTTAAAACAAAGCAAGTCAATGCCTTTCTTGACCAACTGGACTATACCCTTCATGATTTGACACTCCAGATCCAAAGGGAGGGTAAGCAGGTAAGCGCAAAAGAGATTTTGAACAGATACAAGAACCTCAATGTGCCTAAGATTGGGATTTTGGCTCTATACGCCGAACATAATCAGGAGCAGAAAGAGCTTGTTGGAATATCTGTTGCCCTCGGAACATACAAGAGGCATGAAACATCAATGAAACTTTTTCAAGAGTTTCTTATGTTCAAGTACAAAGCCAAGGATATTCCTGTCAATGAGGTAGATGTTGATATGCTGAAAAAGTATCAGCACTATCTGATGACCGTAAGGCATAACAACAATAACACCACAGTCAAGTATCTCAGAAATCTCGGCAAGGTCCTCAATATGGCTGTAGTTAAGAAACTCATTCAAGCCTCACCATTGGAGGAACTTAAATTGAAAATCGAACCAGTAGACAAAGGTTTTCTCAACAAAACCGAATTAGCAAAACTCGCTGATAAGGAGTTTGATGTGATAAGGCTTGAGCAAGTCAGAGATGTATTTCTGTTCTGCTGTTATACAGGGCTTGCCTATGTTGATGTTCATTCTCTCACAGCTGATGATATTGTGGAGGATAGTGATAGGCTTTGGATTAGAAAGGCAAGACACAAGACCAGTGTAATGTGCCATATACCCATAATAAAACCTGCGAGAGATATACTTGAAAAATATGTTCTTACGGCACAAGCAACAGGAAAATTACTCCCAGTGCTATCAAATCAGAAGATGAACGCATATTTGAAAGAAATTGCAGCCATAGTTGGAATTGACAAAGATTTAACCACCCATCTTGCGAGGCATACATTTGCAACCACTGTAACACTTGCCAATCATGTTTCAATAGAGAATGTATCCAAAATGTTAGGTCATTCAAGTATCAGAATGACACAGCACTATGCAAGAATATTGGATGCCTCCATTGAAAATGAAATGTTGGAGGTTGAAAAGAACTATGAATGACAGTCTGTTCAAATCAGGCATTACCCGAAAATGTATGCTATGTTCTGCTGTTAATCGCATCTGAAAACAATAACTGTTTTTACTCCATCGATTATTACATCCTAGTGGGTGAAAATAAAAATTCTCCAAAATTTTTATTGAATCTTGTTTTTAAAAGCACATAATAGCCACCTGAAACCTCCCCCTGCTCTCGGATATGGGGATATTCCCCTCCCTTTGGAACAAATAAAAACGAATCAGTATGGAAAAAATCAAGTTCATCGAAACCTTTTCTGTTGCAGAGTTCAAGGCTCAGAAAGGTATAAACAAGATTGAGGTGAAACAGAACCACAGGACTGGCAAATGCTTTTTCACTTATGGCTTTGAAGTGGGAGCCGTCAGCGAGAAATTCATCAAGGGAGAAATCTCACAACCTGTAATTTCGCAGGTGTGTGTGCAGGAGACAGGTGACATGTTCTATCTCCTGCATCAGAAAGGAGAAGGAGGTGCGCCTGTGTTGGCGACACTCTGACCTAAATCACATCAAGTTCTAAGGCAGTCGGGAATAATGGCCTGACTGCCTTTGTTTTGCAAACAATTAAAATCAATAGTAATATGCAGTTAAGAAAATCCTCAAAGAAGCAAGCGAAGATAAAGCTTGCTATGCAAGGGTGTGCTGGCAGTGGTAAAACTATGTCTGCACTACTTTTAGCCTATGGGCTATGTGGCGATTGGACTAAGATTACAGTTATAGACAGTGAGAATAACTCTGCTGACCTATATGCTCACTTAGGACAATACAATGTACTCCCTCTTGAGGGGAAGTATGCCCCCGAAACATACATTGATGCCATCAAGGTATGTGAAAAGGCTGGTATGGAAGTTATCATCATAGACTCCATGAGTCAGTGTTGGGATAATCTTCTTGAATATCATGCCTGTTTGCCCGGCAATTCTTTCACAAACTGGCAAAAGGTCACTCCGAGAATGACATCTCTCATTCAGATGATACTCGGAGTAAACTGCCATGTAATCTCCACAATGAGGTGCAAGCAGGATTATGTCCTGTCAGAGAAGAACGGCAAAATGGTTCCTGAAAAGGTGGGCTTAAAGGCTGTGATGAGAGATGGAATAGATTATGAGTACACCATAGTCTTTGACATCAATATAAAGCACCAAGCCATAGCATCTAAGGACAGAACCAATCTCTTTGCCAATAAGCCGGAGTTTACTATTACTCCGACTACAGGTAAGATAATACTCGATTGGTGTAATGATGGTGTCACATTGGAGATGATAAAGGCCGAAATCTCCAAGGCTGAAACAATCGAGCAACTGACCTCAGTCTATCAGCAATATCCCGAATGGAATCAGCAGTTATTGGCTGACTTCACTAAAAGAAAGACTGAGCTTCTACAGTCCAAGTCTGAAACTCATCCTATCAGTTATCAACCCAACTTCACAAGAATAAACCATGCAGACCGCATTATCAACTTTGCAGCTACAGCCTGTCAGTAGGTTCAATACCTTTCCAAGCAGGCTGAATGACAGCTTCAGACCACCCATAGAGGTTGAAGCTGTGGAGGTTATTGAGGATATTGTCACTCCTCAATTCTCCAAAAGGCTTCCTTTCATAGAAGCCAACACAAAAGAGGTTACAATAAATCATCTAAAAGATGAATGTGTTGTGCCTGTGTTCTCAAAGGACAATGAAATTACCATATCCCACCCTGCTTTCATAGAGGCAGTGTGGAGTGCAGCTTCAAAAGTTTTTCCAAGAGAAAGCATAGAAAAACCATCTATCAGAGTAAGCCATGTTATCAAGGGCAGAACACCCGAGGCAATCCACAAGAATGTCAAGGATCTTCTTGATGAGGATAAGACCATATACTGGGAGAGGATGATGTTCTGCTTTGAAATACCCTCAATCTGCGAGGATATAAGAGGCAACAGGCTCAATCTCACGATAGGTGGTGTAAGAGCATACAACCACATGAACCTCTACTCCAAGAAAAGTCCCGAGAAGTTCAAAATCTTTATTGGCTTCAAGAATATGGTATGCTGTAATCTGTGTGTAAGCACAGATGGCTATCAGTCGGAGTTAAAGGTAATGGATGTAAGAAGTCTTTTCAACTCTGCTGTAGCTTTGTTTCAGGACTACAACATGGCTAAACATCTTTATGAGATGGGAGGCTTACAGGAGAGCTACATGACGGAACATCAGTTTGCTCAGTTCTTGGGTAAGTCAAGACTTTATGGCTTCTTGCCTAAGTCCGAGCAGAAGAAACTGCCTCAGATGCTTATGACTGATACTCAGATAGGCATGATAGCCAGAGCATACTATAATGATGAAAGTTTCTCTGTTCCACAAGGTAGTAAGGAAATCAATATGTGGAATGTCTATAATCTCCTTACAGGAGCAAATAAGTCTTCCTATATTGACAACTTCCTTGACAGAAGCCTCAATGCCACTCAGCTTGCAGAGGGTCTGAACAAGGCTCTCTATGAAGATAGTGAATATTCATGGTTCATCAAATGACTACTACAATGGCAGAGATTATTCACATCACACTTTCCTTGGCACTCGGATTATTGGGTTGCTGGGCTGTCTTCTACAATGAAGAGAACCATTGATTTGTTATGTTGTTAGGTCTTTAGGGTTACAATTGAGGTGTAATCCTAAAGACTTACCTATGTCAAATGTCCTACGTTTCATGGCTTATAATGTCTTAGGCTAAAATTTATTCCCTCTGTAGAGTCTTGATAATACGATATAAAAGTGTTACATTTGCATCGTTAATCAAAACTTAACAGCTAATGAAATAAAAGTTTAACCAAGACATATTAAAGAAGTGTTTGCTTCTTACAAGTAGCTTTCAGAAATCGCCAAAACTCTAAAAGATACCTACTTTGTAATAAGTGGATGCTTACGCCATGAGGCGTAGGCTTCTCTTGTTTGTAGGTATAGGCGTTTGGCGATGCCTTGAAAGCTAAACAAGACAGCCTATGCCTCTTTTTTGTGCAAGAAAAAGGAAATATGAGAGATAACGAGATAATATTTAACAGATATGGTGAAAAAACGATAAGAAAGGCATCAGAGTTTTTTTCTTTCAATATTTTGTATCATAAACTATATACTGGTCAGAGTATAATACATCAATCAGATTTCTTAGTAATTTCAGATTATTGGAAAGTAATGGAAATTCGTTTAGTAAAATCTAATGGTAAAGATTATATTGAATATATTGGGAAAGGCGACAAGAGATATCATAGACTGTCGGAGTTAAATGACCTCCTTGAATATAACTGTTACTCAAGCGAAGAAGTAACTGTCAAAATGATATTTGACGCACTTGAAGATAATTGTACTCGCAGTTGTGTTGAAATGAGACTTTATGATATTTATAACATATATAGATAAAATATGAATAATGGATACTATAACAATCATACTTATCTTAATAATATATATTCCGATAGTGTTAGGAGTAATATTTCTTATATCAGGATTCATAACATCCAAACTCAGTGACGATAAAAAGAAGCCAAATTCTATGCTATTCATAATAGTGTCCATAATAATATTGGCAGCCTTAATATTTGGCTCTAATATTGGTGATGATACTCATGTGTTTAGACCTTAGTTTCAAATACATTCTTTCAATGGAATCAATTAGCTTAGCATATCTTGATAAATATGGACCTCTTAAAAGTGGGTATGTTATACTTCGTGGATCAACAGGAATAAAATATAAAAATAGGGCATTATATGTTCCCAATTATGGGTGGGTTCCATGCTCCATTAAACTAAAGAATAATTTCACTTGTGATCCCAAAAAGCTCATGCTGGTCATTGAAGAACCAGATGATGATGAGAATCACACAACATCTAAAATATGGATTACTTTGAACAATATTGTAAGAACTTTAGGGACTAATTTACTCAAATAAATAAAATAATATTTATGTCAATATCAATAGCAAACAGCATCCAATGTGTAGGATTACCTATCATTGTAACATCTACAAAGCCACATTTAAATTTCCTTGTAGATACAGGTGCAAGCCATAATGTAATCTTCTCATTTGTATATGAAGGATTACTTGATTTCTTCACTAAACTTGGAACCGAAGGTACTACTTTTGGTATTGAGTATAGTACTCCCGAATTTCAGACCGGCGGAGCGCGGTTTTAAGTCAAGGATAAGCAGGCAATGTGAGCCTGATTCTTCTTTGGGGTAAAGGATTGAGGGGCTCGATGCCCCTCGATCCTTTGATGAT
>Ga0209064_1000987_pt1 | contig 53769 bp, 45 predicted proteins | sample Inofromicrocosms_FD_187498 | JGI IMG/M metagenome (GOLD analysis project Ga0209064, IMG submission 187498) | Mouse cecum microbial communities from Vienna, Austria - Inoculum for glucosamine and mucus D2O microcosms (SPAdes) (version 2) | ecosystem: Host-associated > Mammals > Digestive system >...
AGCCAGGATCAAACTCTCGTCTAAAAGCTTAGCTTCGGTCTTTCACGAAGCTTAGCTTTTAGACGCTTCGCAATGTTTTTTATTGCGAAGCATCCTTTACTCGGCTCCGTTTTCCCGAAACATCCTTTATCACTACCCATTCTCAACGGGCAATCATTTCAAGTTTAATCTCGGTCAAGAAAAATGCTCGCTTTTTCTTTTTCCGTTATTACTGTTTATAAGGTTGACACTCACTGCTCAACGAACCACCTGCTTAACCAGGCATTCCATCTCACACTTCATGTCACGTTCTGAAAATTTTCTCTTAGAAATTTTTCAGGGATGTTGTCTATTGTTTAATTATCAAGGTTCTGTGCTGTTTCGTTGTATCTTCGCGACAGCTTTAATAGATTATCACATCTTTCGTCGCTTGTCAACAACTTTTTTAAATTATTTTTTGCTGTCATTTTTCAAAAAATTTTGTCATCCGACAGCTCATCTAGATTACCATATTTGTCATTTCCTGTCAACACTTATTTTAAATTTTTTCAAATATTTTTTTATCAGACTGTTTTCTTGTGATTTTCTTGCTTTGCACAATACCTGATCTGACACTTTCAAGAATGATCTACAATATGGATATTCAGCCACAAAAGCTGTCTGAATCTGCTCCAGACAGCCCTGTGCTTAACGGAGAAAGAGGGATTTGAACCCTCGCGCCGGTCACCCGACCTACACCCTTAGCAGGGGCGCCTCTTCAGCCTCTTGAGTATTTCTCCAAGCGATACTCATTATACTAGACCTTATTACCGTTGTCAATCACTTTTTTCATTTTCCGTAAATTTCTGTAACAGTTCCGCCTGCAACTGCGCGTTTAGAATCCTATGATCATTTATAGTAGCTATATTTGCTGATCGTCTTCTGTATCCTTCCCTTTACAAGCGCTGCGATCTCTTTTGTTTTCATATCTTTATAATCATCATAATATAGCGGCTTAAGAAAATGCACCTGGACTTTTACATGACTGATCGTATTCGTATCAAACGGTTTGAAAGCATCGATCAACGCAACCGGGATGATCGGACATTTGGCTCTTGTCGCCGCCTTAAAGCTTCCTCCCTTAAATTCCTGGACCTCATTTCCATTCTTGGAGCGGGTTCCTTCGGCAAATATAATATAGTTTCTTCCGCTCATAACTTCTTTGGATACGTCTGTTATCACCTTCATTGCCTGCCTTACATCTTCCCGATCCAGTGTATATACCTTCATACAGGCAAATACCTGCTTAAGAAACTGTATATGTGCCACCTCCTGCTTCGCTACTACGGAGAACGGCTTCGGACATGCTTCCAGTATCGCCAGCACATCATATAATCCCTGATGATTGGGGAAAAACATAAATCCATTCTCGGAAGGTATATTCTCCAGTCCATATGTTTCTATCGTTACATTGCCGCCTTTATTTGCCCGGCGGACAATGAATTTTAACATCTTATAATGCTCTTCCTCTGTATATTTTTCCACATGAGATGCATGATAACATAATTTGATCCACATAATAGGGACTAATATTATATTTCTCATCACCATATATAATATTCTTTTCATAGATTCCGGTACCTTTTCATATGATTATCAGCTTTATTATTTCGTAATACAGACTGCCTAATACATTTTACCACAGAAATAAAAATTTACAAACTAATTCTGTTATCTTACCCGTAAATTTCTTTAAATTGATTTTATCAACCCCAAAAAGCCGGAGCGTATCCGAAAATGCTCTTTGTCAGACACGCTCCGGCTCTTCACCGTTATTGATAAAATTTATCACCCTTATGCTCTTCTAAATACCGATCCGCCGCAATCTTTGCCCTGATCCTGGAATAATTTGCCTTTCTGAAATATATCCCCTCATTATCTTCTGCTATATTCAGAAAGTAATGATACATAACAGAATCCCATTCATCATCATCCAGATCTATTTTGGCGATCTCCGGCGCCGCGTCGATCGAAGACATACCATACATCAGATAATAGAGATCATTCCCCGACATATTCTCCCAGTGGGCGATATCATACTTCGCCACAATGACATCCGGCCTGGAGAACGAAAACCCGATATACATCACGCCGACCACCACTACAATATAGTGAAATAACGGAAATCTCTTTTTATAGAGACTGACGACCATTCCGGACAGGATCAGCGCCAACACAATGAGAAACCATAATACCAGAATCCGTAAAAATGTCAGATAGTACTCCCTTACATACATCATCATCCTGTATCCTGAGGATAGGATCATTACAAACGTACACCCGCATATGATCGAAAGTATCACCTTCAGAATAATATTTTCCCGGAAAAGATACATACACAGCAATATCATTATGAAATTGATCACACTGACGAACAATAATTCCCAGAATCCTCTTCTGGCATATTCGGCATATGTCACATTCTCCGGAAGCCCGATCTGCATTCCCATGAACAGATACATAATCTGTATCGCACAATAGATAAGATAGATCAGGCTTACGATACTCGTACATGTGATGCCGATCACCGGATCCAGATCCCGCATCCTGCGGCTTCCCTCTCCCGGAAGATAACCTCCCTCCGGAATTCCCATACTGCCTGATCCTGACCCTTCCTCAGACGAATTGAGATTATACCTGCACAGAGCGGTAAAGAACGCATAGGGAAGTGTGATCCCTATGATGAATGTTACACTGACCCAGAACAAAGCCGCGAAATTTATATGCGACAATAACCTTCCAAATAGCTTCGAAAATATAAGGTCGGAACTCAGCAATAAAGGCAGCGTCACACACAATACCGCCAACGCTGAGATAAACCCGATCACAACTGCGATCAGCGTGTTATTCTTCCTGAGATTCTTATTCTTACTGAAAAACCATCCCCCATGCCAATAAAGGTAAGGCACGGACTGAAGTATTGTCCCGGTCAAGATCCCCATTCTCTTCAGATATGCGGTAAAGTTCCAGACATAATCATTATAAAACTGGTGTATCATGAATACCATGAACAAGAGAAGAATTCCGGCCGTATTAAAAAAATGCATGAAAAACGACGTAGTATAGGCAGACGATATCCCAAGCAGCATCATTCCTACAATATAAGGAACCGAATGCTTCATGATACGGTAATTGATCTTCTTCATAAATAGTATGGCAAATAGGATCGTTATCCCCACGCATAAGGGAAATGTGACTCCCGATATATTCTTATACAGGCAGAATGTGAATATAAAACCGTAGGCAAGGCTTATTCCGCCGAAATACTTATAGTTGTCACGGATCTTCATTATCAACATATTTTCCTTCATCAAACAACACCTCCACATTTAAATTATTCTTCTTCCGGCTGGTACTCCATAATATCCCCCGGCTGACACTCTAATTCCCTGCAGATCGCCTCCAGTGTGGAAAACCTCACTGCCTTCGCTTTGTTATTCTTCAATATAGAGAGATTCGCCGGAGTGATATCAATCTTACCGGCAAGTTCCGTAAGCCCGATCTTACGCTTCGCCATCATGACGTCTATATTAATCCTTATTCCCAACAGCATCACCCCCCTATATTGTCAGATCATTCTCTTCTTTATAATTCACCGCCTCGGCAAATACATACGCAAGCACTTCGCAGAATAAGGAAGCGATGAAAAATACAAGAATGATAACTCCTGTGGCAGGTGTCGGTAAGATACAGATCTTGATCACAAACATCACCACAATGCATAGACTTAAGACCGCCATATTATTCAGGCTCTTCACATTCTCATAGACAAAACAGGATTCCTCTATCACAGTCCGCATCATTCTGCGCAGTTGTCTGATGATCAGTATCCCAAAGATCCCTGAAGCCGCAAAGACCGCAAACATAAACATGAAATATTCGCTGATCACAACAGAATAATATTTCCCAAGAAACTTTAAACTTACCGGAAGAGTAAGGATTATCACAAATCCTGTATAAAACATAACGTCAAGCACCAGTTTTGTAAATCTTATCAGACGCCGATCTCTCATATAACCACATCCTTTTACACTATTTATTTTATTTCTGTGTTTTCACTATATCACAGATCTTATCGTTTTACAAGATGTATTTATTGATTTTCATTATTTTCTTATTGTTTTTCGATATATACGTATCGTAATTCAGAAAAACGGATAGATTTCCATACTTCCAAATCAGCCCTGGTTCAGTTACAATAAATATAGATTAATTGATCAGGAGGTTTTTACAATGACGACGAATATTGATATGGAACTGTTAAGAAAAGACGCCGTGGATATCTTTCATCAGGGATTTGCCTGTTCCGAATCTGTGATCTATGCGATCCGCAAACATTTTGAACTGGATATGTCCGACGATGCCATCGCCATGAGTTCCGGATTCCCATGGGGACTTGGCGGAGGGGGATGTATCTGCGGCGCCCTTGCCGGAGGAACGATGTGTATCGGATATTTCTTCGGACGTAAGACTCCGGGCGACCCTAAGATCGGCAGATGCTTTGACCTTACCAATGAACTTCATGACTATTTCAAAGATGCCTGCGGCGGGACATGCTGCCGTGTACTTACAAGAGGTATGGAAAAGAATTCGCCGGAAAGAAAGGAGCAGTGTACCCGGTTTGTATCCGATACTGTGACAAAGACAGCCGAGATCATTCTTCGAGAACTTAAAAAGGTGTAAGGATTTCCTTACACCTTTTTTCATTCTATTTATTCTATACTTTCATACTCATCCGAAGGCGATTCCTCTGCTCCGCCATTTTCCTCTATACCGGCAGCCTCGTCCTCGCTTTCTTCTTCGTCGCCCTTTCTCACTTTGGCGATACTTGCCACGATGTCGCCTTCCTTGAGATCAATGAGCTTCACGCCGGAGGTAACCCTTCCAAGCACAGAGATCCCGGAACACTTCATACGGATGACGATGCCTTCCGTGTTGATGATCATGATCTCATCGTCTTCATTCACAGATTTGATACCGACAACATTGCCCGTCTTCTCCGTGATCTTATAACATTTGATTCCTTTTCCGCCTCTGTTCTGGCAGGTGAATTCCTCTATGGATGTTCGTTTTCCCATCCCCTTTTCGGATACGATCAGAAGCTCTTTTCCCTGGGAACTCAGCTGCATACCGATCACATTATCCCTGTCGGACAGATTCATACCGCGGACTCCCATAGAAGTCCTTCCGGTCGGCCTTACATCTTTCTCGTCAAACCGTATACACTGTCCATACTTCGTTACGAGGAATACTTCCTGATCGCTGTTCGTATACTTCACCTCGATCAGCTCATCTTCTTCCCGCAGCGTGATCGCAGCAAGTCCGGTCTTACGTACAAATGCATATTCTTTGATCGGCGTCTTCTTGACCAGTCCCTTCTTCGTCGCCATAAACAGATATTCCCCGTCCCGGTATTCATCAATGGGGATAACGGCGCTGATCTTCTCCCCCGGCATCAGCTGGAGCAGATTCACAATGGCGGTTCCTCTGGAGGTACGGCTTGCCTCCGGAATCTCATATCCCTTCAGCCGGTATACACGTCCTGTATTCGTGAAGAACATGATATAATGATGGGTATGCGTCATAAATAATTCTTCCACATAGTCCTCTTCCAGAGTCTGCATTCCTTTGATCCCTTTGCCGCCGCGGTTCTGCGACTTAAATGTATCGTTGGACATACGCTTGATGTAACCTAATTTGGTCAGCGTGATAACGACGTCTTCCTTCGGTATCAGATCCTCCATGGATATGTCGAACTCGTCGAATCCTATGGAGGTTCTTCTCTCATCGCCGTATTTATCACGGATGATAAGGATCTCTTCTTTGATCACTCCCAGTAATAACTTCCTGTCCGCAAGGATAGCCTTCAATCTGCTGATCTGTTCCATCAGCTCATTGTATTCTTTCTCGAGCTTCTCTCTCTCCAAGCCTGTCAGGGCGCGCAGACGCATATCTACGATAGCCTGTGCCTGTACTTCCGTCAGGCCGAATCTCTCCATCAATTCAGTCTTGGCGGTCTGCACCGTCTGAGAACCCCGGATGATACGGATCACTTCATCAATATTATCAAGAGCGATCAGCAATCCCTCTAATATGTGCGCTCTTTCTTCGGCTTTATTAAGCTCATACTGGGTCCGCCGTGTGACTACCTCTTCTTGATGTTTCAGATAATGGTCGAGCATATCAAGAATATTCATAACCTTGGGCTGATTTCCCACCAGCGCCAGCATGATCACACCAAAGGTATCCTGCAGCTGCGTATGCTTATACAACTGATTCAGGAGGACATTGGCGTTCACATCCCTTCTCAGTTCTATGACTACCCGCATCCCCTCACGGCTGGATTGATCGCTCAATTCTGTGATTCCGTCTATCTTCTTATCTCTCACCAGTTCGGCGATCTTCTCGATCAGTCTTGCCTTATTCACCATATACGGAAGCTCCGTCACGATGATCCTGCTCTTTCCGTTTGGCATGGATTCGATATTGGTGACCGCGCGCACACGGATCTTTCCCCGTCCGGTCCGGTATGCCTCCTCGATTCCCCTGGTTCCAAGGATCACTCCTCCCGTGGGGAAATCCGGTCCCTTTATGATCTGGAGTATCTCTTCGATCGTAGTCTCCTCTTTCTCTTCGACCTGGTCATCTATGATCTTGACGACGGCATTGATAACCTCCCGCAGATTATGAGGCGGGATATTCGTCGCCATACCTACGGCGATACCTGACGTACCGTTCACCAGGAGATTCGGGAATCTTGCCGGCAGTACCGTCGGTTCCTTCTCCGTCTCGTCAAAGTTCGGAACGAAATCAACCGTATTTTTATTGATATCAGCCGTCAATTCCATAGATATCTTACTAAGCCTTGCCTCCGTGTAACGCATGGCGGCGGCGCCGTCTCCGTCCACCGAACCGAAGTTCCCATGTCCGTCTACCAACGGATATCTGGTGGACCATTCCTGCGCCATATTCACCAGCGCTCCATAGATCGAGCTGTCTCCATGGGGGTGATATTTACCCATGGTATCACCGACGATACGGGCGCATTTCCTATGCGGCTTATCCGGACCGTTGTTCAACTCTATCATGGAGTACAGGATCCTCCGCTGCACCGGCTTCAAGCCGTCTCTTACATCCGGCAGCGCGCGGGAAGCGATAACACTCATGGCATAATCTATATACGAGGTCTCCATCGTCTTCTTCAAATCTACTTCATGGACTTTATCAAAAATATTATCTTCCATTCCCCTTTTTCTCCTCTCTGCGGAAAATTATACATCCAGGTTCTTCACATACTTCGCGTTTTCCTCGATGAATTCCCTTCTCGGCTCCACCTTATCCCCCATCAGGGTCGTGAATGTAAGGTCAAGCTCGGAGGTCGTCTCTTCGTCCATCTTCACTTTCAGAAGTATCCTGTGCTCCGGATCCATCGTCGTCTCCCAAAGCTGATCCGCATCCATCTCTCCCAATCCTTTGTACCGCTGGATCTTATTATTATTGTCACGTCCTACTTCTTTCAGGATATCATCCAGTTCTTCATCACTGTACGCGTACCACACCTTCTTATTCTTCTCAAGCTTATAGAGCGGCGGCTGTGCCAGATACACATATCCTTCCTTGATCAGATCAGGCATGAACCGATAGAGGAATGTAAGCAGCAGCGTACTGATATGCGCTCCGTCCACATCGGCGTCCGTCATGATGATGATCTTATGATACCGGAGTTTGGATATGTCAAAATCATCATGGATCCCTGTACCGAACGCGGTTATCATAGCCTTGATCTCCGCATTTCCATAGATCCGGTCAAGCCTTGCCTTCTCCACGTTCAATATCTTTCCCCGGAGAGGAAGGATCGCCTGGGTTGCACGGTCTCTCGCAGTCTTGGCAGAACCGCCGGCTGAATCTCCCTCCACGATGTAGATCTCGCATTTACTAGGATCCTTGTCCGAACAGTCGGCTAATTTCCCCGGAAGCGACATACCGTCAAGCGCAGACTTCCTGCGGGTCAGTTCTCTTGCTTTTCTCGCCGCCTCTCTTGCACGCTGTGCCATCATGGACTTCTCGACGGTAAGCTTCGCCACGTTCGGATTCTGCTCCAGATATATCTCCAACTGCTTACTCACTACACTGTCCACAGCCCCTCTTGCCTCACTGTTGCCAAGCTTCTGCTTCGTCTGTCCTTCGAACTGAGGATCCTCGATCTTGACGCTTATGATGGCGGTCAATCCCTCTCTGATATCCTCTCCGGACAGATTCTGCTCATTATCCTTAAGCAGTTTATTCTTCCTTGCATAATCATTGAAAGTCTTTGTCAGCGCGTTACGGAATCCGACTACATGAGTACCGCCCTCCGGCGTAGTGATATTATTCACAAATCCATAAGTATTATCACTGTAAGAATCGTTATGCTGCATCGCCACTTCAACCGACACATTATTGACGTTTCCCTCACAATAGATAATATCCTCATAAAGCGCCGTCTTGCTGCGGTTCAGATAGGAGACAAATTCCTTGATGCCTCCTTCATAGTGGAATACTTTCTCGATCACACCATCCTCATGCCTCTCATCCTTAAGCACGATCTTAAGCCCTCTGGTGAGGAACGCCATCTCACGGAAACGCTGCTTTAACACGTCATAGTCAAAAACCGTCTCTTCAAAAATAGTATCGTCAGGCATGAATACGACTTTTGTCCCTGTCTTATCCGGGTCACATTCCCCGATGATATTCAATTTCTCCACTACTTTTCCACGTTCATACCGCTGTTTATACACTTTTCCCTCATGGCTGATCTCAACCTCCAGCCAGTTAGAGAGAGCGTTTACCACAGAAGCGCCTACTCCGTGAAGCCCTCCTGAGACCTTGTATCCCCCGCCGCCGAACTTACCGCCGGCATGAAGTACCGTGAATACGACCTCCACCGCCGGAAGCCCGGCTTTCTGGTTGATCCCCACAGGGATCCCCCTTCCGTTATCCTGAACTGTCACGGAATTGTCTTTATTGACCGTTACGAATATAGTATCACAGAATCCTGCCAGCGCTTCATCCACAGCATTATCCACAATCTCATATACCAGATGATGGAGTCCCCTCGATGAAGTGCTTCCGATATACATGCCGGGACGTTTTCTTACGGCTTCCAACCCTTCTAATATCTGAATCTCATCTGCGCCATACTCATGCTGTACCCTCTCCGTACTCATTCTTATCCTCCTAGTTTTCATCCATTACTTGTCCGCCTTGGACATGGAACACCTTATTTATTGAGAAACGATGATTTACAAAATCCTCTACCCCTGTACAGGTAATCAGTGTCTGTATATCATTAATACTGTCTAACAGATAGTTTTGCCTGTGTTTATCAAGTTCAGACAATACATCGTCAAGTAATAAAACAGGCGTATCGTTTATTGCCTGTTTTACCAATTCAATTTCAGATAATTTTAAAGAAAGCGCAGCCGTCCTTTGCTGCCCCTGCGACCCAAAACGCCTGATGTCCAGATCCCCTGCCAATAAACAGATATCGTCTCTATGCGGCCCGACAGAGGTACTCTTGATCCGCAGATCCCGGTCTCTGTTCTTTATAAGCGCTTGTTCTAATGCAAGACTCCCATTGCTGGGTTCGTAGATTACTTGAATATCTTCCCTTGAACCAGTCAGTTTTTTATGAATAAAAGAAATTATTTCATTTACTTGTTTAATAAATTCTTTTCTTCTCTCTATTATTTTATTCCCATATTGAACCAATTGCAAGTCCCATATATCCAGAGTATCCGCAATCTTCCCACTGTTCCCCATATCTTTGAGAAGGTGGTTTCTCTGATTCACGATCCTGTTATAGTTATACAGATCGCTCAGATATACCCTGTCTAACTGTGACAATTCCATATCAATAAATCTTCTTCTCTCCGAAGGCCCGTCTTTTATGATATTTAAGTCCTCCGGAGAAAAAAATACAAAATTGATGATCCCGAATAATTCACTGGCTTTTCGGAGCGGAATCTTATTGACTGCAATTCCTTTCGGGCTGTTCTTCTTAAGGTGCATATCCAGCTGATATTCTATCCCCTTCTTTTCCACAACCGCTTCAATATGTGATTCTTCATTCCCAAATTGGATCAGATCTCTGTCCTTGGTCCCTCTGTGCGACTTCGTCGTTCCGGAAAGATAGACTGCTTCTAAAATATTCGTCTTGCCTTGCGCATTGTCCCCATAGAATATATTGGCAGCATCGTCAAAATCAAGTTTTAATAGATCATAATTCCTGTAATTCTTTAGTTTTAAAGATTTAATCTTCAATTTTCACTTCTTCCCCGTCAAAAGTGATGATATCCCCGGCGTATAATTTACGCCCTCTTCTGGTATCTGTCTCCCCATTCACCTGGACCAGCCCGTCTGTGATCACCTCTTTCGCTTCCGCTCCGGATTCCACAAGACCGGCTGCCTTAAGCGCCTGTCCTAATTTGATAAATTCATCTCTTAGCTTTATGACATCCACTTTCCATACCTCTCTCTACAAAGCTGAATTAAAATTAACCGGGAGGATCAGATAGATATAGCTCTCTTCATCGTCCTTGATAAAGCAAGGAGCTTTTGCGTTCATCAGGTACAAGGTAACCTCGTCCTGATCGATCACCCGGAGCGCATCGATCAGAAACTTGGGATTGAATCCGATCAGAAGATCCTTTCCTTCTTTGTTGATGAAGATCTCTTCGTTCATAGATCCGATCTGGGATTTGATCCTAAGTTCCATCACTTCATCGCCGATATTGATGATGATCGGCTTCTTGTCCCCTTCTTTCACAAGAAGAGTCGCTCTGTCGATACAGTCTAACAATTCTCTCTTGTTGATCCGCACTTTTGTCTCATAATCGTTCGAAAGCATCTGGTCAACCTTAAAATACTCCCCTTCGATCAGACGTGATACCACCACCGTATTGCTGAATTGGAATACGATATGATTATTCGTATAAGAGATACGGACCATACTTTCCACTTCTCCCGATAAGATCTTGCTGATCTCGATCAGCGTCTTTCCGGGAACTATTAACTTCTTGTCACTGACTTCATCCTTCAGTACGATCTTTCTGATGGAGATACGGTGTCCGTCAAGAGATATCACTCTTAAGACATTATTCCGGATCTCGAACAATTCTCCGGTCATCAGCTTATTACTTTCCGTATCTGCGATCGAGAAGATGGTCTGCCTTATGATCTCTTTCAAAGTAAACTGAGATATTTCTATAGACTCATCCTCTTCGATGATCGGAAGATAAGAGAATTCTTCCCCCGGCTTGCCGGAGATATCGAACTTCGCTTTTTCACAGACGATCTTGACCTGCAGATTTTCATTGGTCTCTATCGTTACTTCATTGTCAGGAAGTTTACGGACGATCTCTGAGAAGATCTTCGCGTCGATCGCGATCATTCCTCTGTCAAGGATCTCTCCTTGTATGTCGGTCTGGATTCCAAGTTCCATATCGTTTGCCGTCAGCCTGATCACATCATTCGTTGCGTCGATCAGGATACATTCAAGAATAGGCATCGTCGTCTTGGAAGGAACAGCCTTTGCCACCGTACTGACTCCCTTTGCCAGATTGCTTTTATTGCAGATTATCTTCATATGTGTAAAACTCCTTTCGGGCGGAGGCGTATGTATCAATATATTAAATACTTCCTCCTCATTCTTATTAGGGGGTGTGGAAAAGAGGAAAACCCCTTTCACACCATATATTATCGGCATTCCCGAGTGTAAAAACCATGTGGATTGTAACGAAAATATCTGTGGATGGATTGGTGAAAACTTGTCTAAGAAAACTTTTCCATTGACTGGGAAATGATTTCCCACAGGTTTTCCACAGATTTTCCATAAGTTGTCCACAATATTATACACATTAAGCGGGATTGATCTTTTTCTTTATGATATTAATGGTATTATTTAGTGTCTCGTCTTTTACAATTGACTTTTCGATCTTTTCCACACCGTATTTGATCGTGGAGTGGTCTTTTCCGCCGAGTATGATCCCGATTGCCTGTAGAGGCGTCTCAGTCAGATATCTGATCAGGTACATAGCGATCTGTCTGGGAACCGAGATATTGGCGCTTCTCTTGTTGCTCTTTAGATCGGCGATCGTGATATTGAAGTGATCGGCTACAATGTCAAGGATCAGTTCAGGTGTTACTTCTCTATTATTATAAGAGGAGATAAGATCCTTCAGAGCTTCTGCCGCGAGAGAAATGTCGATCGTTAAGCTGTGAGAAGCTGATTTGTTCAGTTTATATAATGCAATCAGTTTATTCAGCGAACCTTCCAGTTCACGGATGTTGGATTTGATGTTGTCAGCTATATATTTCAGTACGTCTTCCGGTATATTGTATTTTTCCAGATGGTCAAGTTCAATCTTCTTGCGGAGGATCGCCATACGTGTCTCGTAATCCGGCGCAGAGATATCCGCGATCAGGCCCCATTCGAAACGTGTACGGAGCCTTGCTTCCAGTGTCTCGATATCCCTGGGGGGCTTATCGCTGGAGATGATGATCTGCTTCCCGGATGTGTGCAGATGATTGAAGGTGTGGAAGAATTCTTCTTGTGTACTTTCTTTTCCGATGATGAATTGTATGTCGTCGATCAACAATACGTCGTTATTGCGGTATTTGTCGCGGAAAAGAGCCATGGCGGATTCGTTATCCGCAGTCTTACCTTTTTTCAGAGCTTCGATCAGCTCGTTGGTAAAGGTCTCGCTTGTAACGTACAATACTTTCTTTTTCGCATTCTTGTTCAAGATGAAATGCGCGATCGAATGCATCAGATGCGTCTTTCCAAGACCTACGTCTCCATAAAGAAAAAGAGGATTGTAGACTTCCCCCGGTGATTCTGCTACGGCAAGTGATGCGGCGTGTGCAAAGTTATTATTACTTCCGACTACAAAAGTATCAAATGTGTACTTGGGATTGAGCCCTGCCTTTTCACTTGCGGTCTTAGTCCTCTTCTTATTGTTTGATTCGATGGATGAGCTGCCGATCTCGGTGATACGGGAATCATCCTCAGAGAGAAATACTACCTCATAGTCGCTCCCTGTTATTTCTGAAATACATACCTTAAGAGGAAGCAGGTATTTTTTCTCTATGTATTCGACACTTGAATTGATACTGACCAGTATAAAGACGGTATTGTCAACCACATCGTATACTTTTAACGGCAGGATCCAGGTGTTGAAGGATACATTGGACAATTCATGCTCTACTCTGAGATGTTCTATGATCTCCGGCCATTTTTCAAACACAATGTTCATCGTTGTAAACTCCTAATCTGTCTTATTAATTACGTAAATATACAATTACCCCAGTTTGTCATCTTAATCATTTTACATCAAAACGGTGAATTAAGCAATCGTAAATCATTGTGGAAAACACAATTCACAGGAAAAAATAGTGTATTTACAGTGATCGGGAGAGAAATTTAATTTGTTTCCACAGCTTTTCCACATAAAATGAAGATATTATCCACAATTTGTGGATAACAATTGAACTGTTACAGTTTTAGCGGATTTATCTTAAGAAAAATTAAGGAATAGCTTGACTCCAGGGGTATTTTTCTATATAATCAGAAATGATGTCTTAAGTAAAAAAGTGGGGAGTATCCCTTATGAGATATAAGGAGGTGGATATCTATGAAAATGACGTTTCAGCCGAAGAAGAGACAGAGATCCAAAGTGCATGGATTCAGAGCAAGGATGAAGACAGCCGGCGGAAGAAAAGTGCTTGCAAGCAGAAGAGCAAAAGGAAGAAAAGTATTATCAGCGTAGGCCGCATATATGTGGCCTTTTCTTCTATATATAAAGATACGCGTTTGTTTCGTGCAGATCGTGCCGCAATGCGGGCGATCATATATGGAAGAACAGCAAAACAGTGTGTTTAGGAGAATTAAGGGATGCAGTATTCCGAATCATTGAAGAAGAGTAAGGATTTCCGGAATGTTTATGAGAACGGCACATCTTATGCAAATAGGTATCTGGTAATGTATGTTTTGGAGAACCAGGCCGGAAAGAACCGATTAGGAATATCTGTGAGTAAGAAAGTGGGCAATAGTGTAGTCAGGCACAGATTAACAAGATTGATCAGAGAAGGATATCGGTTGAAAGAAGACAGATTCCGATGTGGGTTGGATATAGTAGTGATAGCCAGGATGGGCGCGAAAGAAAAGAATTATCATGACATTGAAAGCGCGATGCTTCATCTGGGTCGTCTTCATGAAATTATAGATTAGGGGTAATGTGGTATGAAAAAGGTACTATTAGGATGTATCAGATTCTATCAGAAGCATTTGTCCGCTCTTAAGGGATTTTCATCGTGTATCTATTATCCGACATGCTCACAGTATGCAGTGGAAGCGATTGAAAAGTACGGTGCTTTGAAGGGCGGAGCTTTGGCGGCATGGAGGATACTGCGTTGTAATCCATTTGCCAAAGGCGGATATGACCCTGTCCCGTAAGAATATAGTATGATCAAAAGAGGATAATGGAGGAGATGAATATGGTGTTTAGTTTGTTATCAGCAGCTAATTGGCCGATCGTAGGCCAGCTCTGTTGGTTATTAGGTAAGGTCATGAACTTTATCTATACGATATTGGATAATGCATTGCCTGGAGACAATGGTTTGGTTGGCCTGTCGATCATCTTGTATACGATCTTCGTGTATACATTGATGCTGCCGATGACCATCAATCAGCAGAAATCGACGAAGATGATGTCTGTGATCAATCCGGAAGTACAGGCAGTTCAGAAAAAGTACCGGAATAAGAAGGATCAGGCGTCTCTGATGAAACAGCAGGAAGAGATACAGCAGGTCTATGATAAATACGGAACGTCTATGATGGGAGGATGTCTTCCTCTGTTGGTGCAGTTTCCGCTTCTGCTTGCCTTGTATCCGGTTATCTATGATATCCAGGGATATGTTCCTGCGATAAAGAATGCGCCGGAAAGTGTGAACCGTTTCCTCACAATTCCGGATCTTACCATCGCGCCGATCGCTATGATCAAGAATAGCGGCGGTTACGGGATCGCGCCGGCTCTTATTATCATAACGGCGATCCTGCTTCCGGTATTGTCCGGATTGACGCAGTACCTGAGTGTTAAGATATCCCAGAATATATCCGGACAGAAGATGGATAAGGATAATCCAATGGCAAGTACGATGAATACGATGAATGTGACGATGCCTTTGTTCTCCGTATTCATGGTATTCTCTCTGCCGACCGGTATTGGACTTTACTGGGTAGTAAGCGCGGTTGTAAGGATCATCCAGCAGGTGATCATCAATAAGAGCCTAAGAGAGATATCTATTGATGATCTGATCGAGAAGAATAAAGAAAAGGCTGAGAAGAAGAGACAGAAACGTGGAGAGAAAGCGGAGAGGATCAACGCGATGGCTCAGACGAATACGAGAAGTATCCGGGATTCTGCGAGCCGCAATGTGTCGGGAATGAGTGAGAAAGAAAAGGAAAAGAGAGTCGAACAGGCAAGGAAAAGCGCTGAAAATGCAAAACCTGGAAGCTTGGCTTCAAAAGCAAACATGGTTAAAAAATTCAATGAAAATAATTAGGGGGCGTTATTCATGGAATATATTACTGTATCAGCAAAGACGTTGGACGATGCGATCACAGAGGCGTTGATCCAGTTAGGTGTGACGAGCGATCAGTTGGATTATCAGGTAATTGAGAAAGGAAGCGCCGGATTCCTGGGAATCGGTATGAAGCAGGCTGTGATAAAGGCGCGTAAAAAGGAAGAGGTAAAGGAAGAAGAACCTGAGATCGAGATTCCAAAAGTAGATGTATCGGTAGTAAAAGAGCCGGTAAAGAAAGAAAAAGAGAATAAGAATAAAAAAGAAGCGGTGAAGAAAGAACCTGCTGTGAAGGAAAAGAAGGATTCTGCGAAGAAAGAATCCCCGAAAAAAGAATTTTCAAAGAAAGAATCCCCGAAGAAAGATTCAAAGAAAAAGAACAGTGCAAAAGAGAAGAAGGAATCTGTAAAAGAGCAGCCGAATCAGGAAGCAAAAGAGAAGAACACGGCAGCGAAGAAGGAAGTAGAGCTTGCGAAGGTGGAAGATCAGACAAAAGAGGCATGTGAGAAATTCATCTGTGATGTGCTGACGGCTATGGATATGAAAGATGTGAACGTTACGTCTTTCATTGATGAAGAAGGAGCTCTTTCTATTAATATGGAAGGAAGCGATATGGGGATCCTGATCGGAAAGCGCGGGCAGACACTTGATTCTCTGCAGTATCTGGCGAACAGAGTGGCGAATAAGATGCAGGAAGGATACGTGCGTGTGAAGCTGGATACGGAGGATTATAGAAGGAGAAGGAAGGATACTCTTGAGAATCTTGCGAAGAATATAGCGAGTAAGGTGAAGAGAAGCAGAAGGACCGTGTCATTGGAACCTATGAATCCGTATGAAAGAAGGATCATTCATTCAGCGCTCCAGTCTGATCCGGCAGTATCTACACATAGTGAAGGTGAGGAACCTTACAGGAGAGTGGTTGTAACACTTGTACGTAATCGTTCGTAAATGAATAAAGGGAAAAGAAGAGAAGACAGGGGTTGATAAGACCTCTGTTTTTCTATCGGACGGACGGAGTGCCGGAATGAGAGGAGTAGGAAGATGCAGGATGGTGCGACAATTGCGGCGATCTCGACGGCAGTGAGCAGCGCCGGGATAGGGATCGTAAGGATGAGTGGTCCGGAGTCGTTTGACATAGCGGATCGTATATACAGATCAAAGAAAAAGAAGAAATTAAGCGAGCAGAAGTCTCATACGATACATTATGGTTTTATCGTGGATGATGGGGAAACTGTGGATGAGGTGCTGGTCATGTTGATGAGGGGACCAGCCAGTTATACGGGAGAGGATACGGTGGAGATCAACTGCCACGGGGGAGTCTATGTGGTGAAGAGGATCCTGGAGACTTTGATCAAGAACGGAGCCAGACCGGCTGAACCGGGAGAATTCACGAAGAGGGCATTTCTGAACGGGCGGCTTGATTTGTCTCAGGCGGAAGCCGTGGGAGATCTGATCGCCGCGCAGAATCAGTATGCGCTGCAGAGTTCGGTCAGTCAGTTAAAAGGAAATATAAGAAATGAAATTACCGATATCAGAAATCAAATCCTTTACCATACTGCTTTTATAGAGACGGCGCTTGACGATCCCGAACACATCAGTGTAGACGGATATGGGGAGAAGCTGAGGGTGTCTGTGGAAGAGATGGAGCATCGTATCCGGCGTCTGTTGGACACCTGCGACAATGGACGAATTATGAAAGAAGGAATAAGGACGGTTATTCTTGGAAGGCCAAACGCCGGAAAGTCTTCGCTCATGAATGTGCTTCTGGGAGAAGACCGTGCGATCGTGACGGATATAGCGGGAACCACCAGAGATGTGTTGGAAGAACATCTGAATCTGAATGGGATCTCCCTGAATATTATGGATACGGCAGGGATCAGAGAGACGGATGATATTGTGGAAAAGATCGGTGTGGATAAGGCAAAAGAACACGCGGAAGAGGCGGATCTTATACTGTATGTTATAGATTCATCCGAGGAAATGGATGAGAATGATCAGGAAATATTGCGGATGATACAGGGGAAAAGGGCAGTTATACTGCTAAATAAATCGGATCTTGCGATGAGGGTGACCCGGGAGGATGTGACCCAGGCTTATGACAGATCGTCGGAGTCTCTAAATGACATAAATCCTGCAAAAATAAATGAGAAGGAAAACCTTATAATCCCGATAATTGAAGTATCTGCAAGGAATTCTTCTGGTATAAATGAATTGGAAGATACACTGAAAAATATGTTTTTTGCAGGAAATCTTTCATTTAATGATGAGATCTATATTACAAATGTAAGACATAAGACTGCTTTAGCGGATGCAGAAGAGTCTCTTGAACGTGTGAGAGAAAGCATAGACGCAGGGATGCCGGAGGATTTTTATTCGATTGATCTGTTGGATGCATACGAGAAACTTGGAAATATAACAGGCGAGACGATGGGAGAGGATTTGGTCAATGAAATTTTCAGCAAATTCTGTATGGGTAAATAAAGACGAGTATGACGTAGCGGTGATCGGAGCAGGACATGCCGGATGTGAGGCGGCGTTGGCAGCCGCGAGGCTTGGATTTAAGACGATCATGTTCACGGTGAGCGTGGACAGCGTGGCATTGATGCCCTGTAATCCGAACATCGGAGGAAGTTCTAAGGGACATCTTGTCAGAGAGTTGGATGCACTGGGCGGTGAGATGGGTAAGGTGATCGACCGTACTTTTATACAGTCAAAGATGCTCAATAAATCGAAAGGACCGGCTGTCCATTCTCTGAGAGCGCAGGCAGATAAGGCACGTTACAGCCGTACGATGCGGCAGGTGTTGGAGAGCCAGGAGAATCTGGAGGTCAAGCAGTCGGAAGTAGTGAATATTCTGACGGAAGAAGGGAAAGTGACGGGCGTGCAGTTACTTTCCGGAGGCGTCTTCCGATGCCGTGCAGTGATATTGTGTACGGGAACGTATCTGAGGGCGCGGTGTATCTACGGTGAGGTAAGTAATCAAACGGGACCTAATGGATTGCAGGCGGCGAATCATCTGACAGAGTGCCTGAAAGAACTCGGGATCCGGATGTATCGTTTTAAGACAGGGACTCCGGCAAGGATAGATAAGAATTCGGTAGACTTCAGTAAGATGGAAGAGCAGTTTGGGGACGAGAGAGTGATTCCATTTTCATTTATAACGAATCCAGAGGATGTCCAGATCGATCAGGTTTCTTGTTGGTTGACTTATACGAATCAGACGACACATGAGATCATAAGGAATAATATCAACCGTTCTCCTCTTTTTTCCGGGATGATCGAGGGTACGGGTCCCAGATACTGTCCTTCCATCGAGGATAAGGTTGTAAAATTCGCGGACAAAGACAGGCATCAGGTGTTTATAGAACCGGAGGGATTGGAGACGAATGAGATGTATATTGGCGGAATGTCCAGTTCTCTTCCGGAGGATGTACAGTATGCAATGTACAGAACAGTGCCCGGACTTGAAAATGTTAAAATCGTAAGGAACGCATATGCTATAGAATATGATTGTATTGATGCCAGACAGTTGAAACCTTCTCTTGAATTCCGGGATATAGAGGGATTGTTCAGCGGCGGCCAGTTTAATGGAAGTTCAGGGTACGAGGAGGCGGCGGCTCAGGGATTGATCGCAGGGATCAATGCTGCAAGAAAATTGCAGGGAAAAGAGGCGGTCGTGTTAGATCGTTCGGAAGCTTATATTGGCGTGCTGATTGATGATCTTGTAACGAAGGAAAGCCATGAGCCGTATCGTATGATGACGTCCAGGGCAGAATACAGGCTGCTTCTCAGACAGGATAATGCAGATCAGAGATTGACAAGGATCGGGTATGAGGTCGGGTTGGTATCTAAGGAGAGATATGAGAGACTTCTTAGGAAAGAAGAACTGATACGTTCAGAAGCAGACAGACTTCGCCGTACCAATGTAGGAACAACGGAAAAAGTACAGAAGCTATTGGAATCTTTGCAGAGTACGCCGTTGGTTTCGGGAGCTTCATTGGCAGAGTTGATACGAAGACCTGAACTGTCCTACCGCATTTTGGAAGAGATAGATGAGAAGAGACCAGAGCTTCCGGAGGATCTGAGGGAGGAAGTCATAGAGCAGGTAGATATCTCGATCAAATATGAAGGATATATCAACAGACAGATGAAGCAGGTAGAGCAGTTTAAGAAACTTGAGAATAAGAAGATTCCGGATGATATAGATTATGATATGGTGAAAAGTCTTCGTATTGAAGCCGTGCAGAAACTGAAGGAATATCGCCCGGTTTCGATCGGACAGGCATCCAGGATATCGGGAGTATCGCCGGCGGATATTTCTGTATTGCTAGTCTATCTGGCGATGTAGGAAATTCCCTGTTGCTTCGAGAAGGAAGTAGGGAATTCCCTGCTGTTATGAAAGGGAAGTTGTGACCGCCCAAGGGAAGTATGGAAGGTTTGGTGTGGAGGAATGGTATGGAATGTATGTTGAAAGATAGATTGGAAGCATTGGATATTATATTGGATCAGGAGCAGATCAATCAGTTTGATGAGTACTACGAGATACTTGTGGAATGGAATAAAGTGATGAATCTTACAGGCATCACAGAGTACCAGGAGGTTGTGGAGAAGCATTTCCTGGATAGTCTTTCCATAGTGAAGGTTATGGATATGGATCAGGCGGAACGTGTTATAGATATCGGCACGGGGGCAGGTTTCCCTGGTATCCCGTTAAAGATCGCATTTCCGAAGCTGGATATTGTGTTACTAGATTCTCTGAATAAAAGAATTAGATTCCTTGATCATGTGATCGAAGAATTAGGATTAGAGGGAATCCGAACGATCCATGGAAGAGCGGAAGATTATGCAAGGGATGGAAAATACAGGGAGAGATTCGATCTCTGTGTCTCAAGGGCGGTTGCGAATCTGTCTTCTTTGTCAGAGTATTGCCTGCCCTATGTTAAGGTAGGGGGGAGATTCGTCTCTTATAAATCAGGCGACATTGAGGAAGAAGTGAATGATGCTTCTAAGGCGATCGCTCTTCTTGGAGGAAAGAAGGAGAGAATTGAGAAATTCCAGCTTCCGGATACGGATATCCAGCGGTCGTTTGTAGTGATCGGGAAGACGAAGAATACGCAGAAAAGATATCCGCGGAAAGCGGGTATGCCTACGAAGGAACCGTTAAAATAAGTAATTTTTATTCCCGCGAGCAATGAGCCAAGCGGGCATGCTTGCATGCACATTTGGCGACTGCCGCGAGGGCTTTGACTTCTGTGAAAGTGGGAATATTAGTACAGGTCAGATCGAATTTGCAGGATAAAAAGCCTCAACGTAGTTTTCTATGCCTACGTTGAGGTTTTTCTTCTGCACTTTCGAAAGTACAACTTGTGTGGATGTAGATTAGTATTCATCATCTAAGAAGAGGTTTACTTGTTCAATAAACTTCTTATCTTTTTCTAATTGAGGAAGATGTTTTGTACCTTCAATTGTTACTGATTCAATAGAAGGAAGAATGGATTTATATTTCTTCTCAATCTCAATATTTTCTTCTTTTTCTCCCATGATCATGTATATACTATTTGTCAATGATCTTAAGCAATGGTTCATGTCAACGGTGGTATAATGTCCGGACAGGCTTGCCGCCAGATGTTTGGGAGAACCCTCTCCGGCATGTGCTGTTTCATAGTATGTATTTACCGTCTCATTTTCGACTTTTTTCCTATTGTAATAATAAGAGTCGCTGAACAAAGAATGTACATTTTCTCTTCTTGTCAGTATATTATATAGAAGAGTCCCTATAACGGGAAGATTTATAAGACGGAATAATGCCTTGGATTGTTGGGTTGGAATCCTAGAGAGTGATTTAATGTCAGAAGGGTTCACAAGTATTATTTTCCTGATGATAGAATCATTATTTTGACATGCGGAGACCGCAAAAGCTCCGGATTCACCGGTGGCTATAATATCTGTCTGTTCTCCGATTACATGTTTTATAAAATCATTTATTAACTGTACATATAAGTAATTTGTATAGGTAAGATTTGGTTTGTCCGATCTTCCGCAGCCAAGCAGATCAATGCGGTAGACCGTGTTTGTTTTGGCAAGTGTATCTAAAACTTTATTCCATTCGTGACCGGAACTATATGTAGTAAGATCGTGAATTAGAAGAAGAGGATGTCCTTTTCCTGTTTTTTTGTAATAGATCTTTCCGAATTTCCAGTTATAATAAGTGCCGGATGGATTAGCCAGTAGATTATCTAAAGTGGCGGCATAGTATACAAATCTATTGATCATATGTATAGCAAGTGTGGTTGTACTTGCAAGAGTAATACCCGTTATAAATTTCTTTTTCCAACTCATACGAATACTCCTTTCCGTTGATTGTGATATGGCTTTATATAGATTATACTATAGAACAAAATTAATGTAAATGTTTCACGTGAAACATTTGTATTAATGCGTGGCAGTTCGGTTTGCAACTTCATACTTGTGTGTAGCTGTAGTTATTGGATTGGTGTAGTCGGGAATCTAATATTGCCGCGGGGAAATTTAAAGTGGATTAATTTCGTAACAGTAAATATTGAATATAGAAGACTAAAATTCATATATTAATGTATTTATTTTTTTTGTGAGAAAGAAATGGTTTGTAATTATGATCTGTAATTATGATATCGAAACTATGAGTTTAGGATTGTAATTTTAAAATTGTAACTTTGAATTGTGGTTTAGAAGATAAGTGTTCTTAGTGGTTGAAAATATATGGAATCATATGCAATGTTTCACGTGAAACCTTGCTATTATTTAGTGAGAATGATATGGTGGTGTGAGTGGTAGAAATAGAAGGGAATGTTAATGGTAAGGAATCATATGCAATGTTTCACGTGAAACCTTGCTATTATTTAGTGAGAATGATATGGTGGTATGAATGGCAGAAATAGAAGGGAATGTTAATGGCAAGAATAGATGGTAGAAAGAGTAAGTGGATAATAAAATTGTGTGGGTAGATAGAGAGAAAGAATGAGATTCACGATATACGGTAAGTAGGGCGATGTATGCTGATTTGAGGGATCATGTTAAGGAACTATAAATAATACAAAATGAAAAAGAAATAAGCATAATTTTAAGATTTGTAAATCTTGATATCAATCAGAAAGTTGAAGGTGGGTGGAACTTGCTTGATTATTTGAATGATCCTACTGTGGATATCTGATATTAAGCGGTATATTTATGACAAAATTTAGGTATAGATCATGAAATATTTGCAATATAACATCAGATAGAGATAACGGGAAATTGTAGTGAAATGGTAGGAGATACAAAATATTTGCGGTAAAATATCAGATAGAGATAGAGGGATGCTTATCGCAGATTTAACGACATGGTAAGTATGTTGTTTTTAATTATTATAAATCCTACATAGAGCAGAAAGTACTGTAAAAAAATAGTTTTCGATAAGTCGTAAGGAATTATCCTGATATCAATATGGGTTAGAAGGTGATTCAAATAAATAACAAAGCTATAATATATTCCTGGTGAGAATCTGAGTGTTAGAAATGGGTCGATCAGTGGATAGTATTTCATGTGATCAAAAGTTTGAGTTTAATTATCTGGTTATTATTATATTATTATAAGTTTTAGACGATGTTCTCTTGGTCGAAGTTTTTCCTGGTACTGACATAAGAAAAGCAATATGACATGCTATGTCCTCTTTTACATCTTAAATAATATGTAGAGTGGGAAATATAGCTGAACAAAGTAGTTTTTAGGATCAATTTAGTTAGTGCTATTTTTAGATTACATAAAGACATCTCTACAGAAAAGCAGAATATAAAGAATGTAATTATAGGATTAAATGGCAATAAGAGTCTAGTAATGGGTGGGAAATTATATAAATAAATTTACATGGATAACGTGGATTATGTTAGTACTTTATTTATACCAGATAAATTAGATATATGTTTCACGTGAAACATTATAAGATTTCTGGTTATGTAAGCATTGAATTAAGGTCTGGATGTAAAAAAACCAGACTTTGAAAGTAGGAGTAGAGCATTATAATCTAAGAGGTTTAAAGAGTGAAGTAGAAATAGATACAGGTATAATATGGGAAAAGACATAAAAAGGGAATGACGGATGATTAGAGATAGTTATCAAACTGCCGGTGTAATATATGTTTGTTAATATGATATCGGAATTAGGATGTTGAAATTAAGGTGTTAGAATTACAATATTGAAATTTGAGCATTGGTATTAAGATGTGGGGATTAGAATTTTGAAATTATGATGTTAGAATTACGATTTTGGAATTAGAATTAGGTGTCTATAAGATATATTCTTTCCTGCTGAAAACATATGGGATTATATATAATGTTTCACGTGAAACATTATATTTTTTGGAATAAGATGTGGTGGTGTAACTGCCGAAAGCGGAAGAGCTTTTTACTGGTTAATGGGATTATGAAACGGTATTCTTTAGAAAGAATTTCCTTATAAAACATAATAAATAAAATGTTATACTTGTTAATGAAATGAAACATAAAGTGATTGAGGGAAGTGATCTATGCTGAATGAATTTAACAGAAGCATATTGTGAAGTGGAGGTGCAAATGGATGAAATATATTGAAAGTCAAATAACTACTATATTCACGTAGGATATGCTTTCGAGTGTGCAGGACAAGAAAAATGCAGGCACAGCAGGTTGGCAGATTGCATTGAGAAATTTTACTCGTTTTTTTTGTTCTTCATTCTCGAAAGTATACTCTGTATGAAGATAGAAAATATTTGAAATTCGATGTATTAGCTTGATCTACTTGTTATATGATTATCTGGCTTCTGTTGCATTAATGTTATTTGTGATACGGTTATATTGTCTCATTCTGTCGCCTTGTATTGTAATAACATATTTTGTAAGATTGTAAATATAGAACTGCAATAGAGTATGCCTGGATATTATTTTCTATCAGCGGAGTCTTTTTCTTTGTGAGAAATTAGGGAGGGTGGAAAAAGGAAGAATGTGCAATAGAATGGAAGGGTGCATTTAGCTAGAGAATATGTAAGAAATCATTCCGTGTGCATTTTGGAACGCGTTTGAATAAAAGTAAAAATATGGAATATCTGATTTACATAATACTAATACATCAAAATTAAATAACTAATGTATTCGTCCGCTCAAAAAAATGTAACCAAAACAGTAATGTTTCACGTGAAACATTTATTGAAAACAGAAAATATAATTTTTAAATAAAACAATTGGTGGATTAGTGAATCGAAAAGTGATATACTGAATTCATGAAAAAAGAAAGGTGATTACAGATGGGAAGAATTATAGCGATTGCCAACCAGAAGGGTGGAGTTGGGAAGACAACGACTGCAATCAATCTATCTGCCTGTCTTGCTGAAAAGGGTCAAAAGGTGCTCGCAATCGACATGGATCCTCAGGGAAATATGTCTAGTGGACTAGGACTTGACAAAGATGATATAGATAAGACAATCTATGACATGATAATAGGCGAGGCAGAGATCGAAGAGGTGATCCAGAGAGGGACAATAGAAAATCTGGATATACTTCCTTCTAATGTGGATCTGTCAGCAGTAGAAATTGAATTGATTGATGTGGAAAATAAGGAGTTTGTGGTAAAGAATTCGGTTCAGAAAATAAGGGATCAATATGATTTTATTATTATAGATTGTCCTCCTTCATTGAGTTTGCTTACGATCAATTCTATGACGACAGCAGATTCTGTGTTGGTTCCTATTCAATGCGAATATTACGCTTTGGAAGGTTTGAGCCAGTTGATCCACACGGTTGAATTGGTAAAGGATAGACTGAATTCCGGATTGGAGATTGAGGGAGTTGTATTTACTATGTTTGATGCGAGAACGAATCTGTCTCTGCAAGTTGTAGAGAATGTAAAGGATAATCTGCAGCAAAACATATATAAGACTATTATTCCAAGGAATATTCGTCTTGCTGAAGCGCCAAGTTATGGAACGCCGATCAACCAATATGATCCAAGGTCGGCGGGGGCAGAAAGTTACATGCGGCTTGCGGAAGAAGTAATAGATAAGAAATAATCGGGGAGGATATAATGGCAGTAAAGAAGAAAGGACTGGGAAAGGGACTCGATAGTCTGATTCCTGATAATAAGGGGTCAAAGTCATCAGTAGGATCGGAATTGCAGACGAACAGTGAGCCGGAGAATGCCTCTGGCGAACAGATGATGAAGATAAATATAGTAGAACCGAACAGAGAACAGCCGCGTAAGAAATTCGAAGAAGACGCCTTATTGGAGTTGGCGGATTCTATTAAGCAATTTGGAATACTACAGCCTTTACTGGTAAGAAAAAGAAAAGATTATTATGAGATCATTGCAGGCGAGAGAAGATGGCGGGCAGCCAAGATGGCGGGTGTCAAAGAGGTTCCGGTAATTATTAAGGATTTCTCGGAACAAGAAGTTGTTGAGATCGGATTGATCGAGAATATACAGAGAGAGAACCTGAATCCGATCGAAGAGGCAATGGCATTCAAAAGGCTGCTTGAAGAATTCAATCTGAAACAAGATGAAGTGGCGGAGAGAGTATCTAAGAGCAGGACGGCGGTTACGAATTCGATGCGTCTTCTGAAATTGAATGATAAAGTACAACAGATGATCGTAGATGATATGATATCTACAGGACATGCGAGAGCTCTTCTTGCCATAGATGATAAAGAACAGCAGTTTATTCTCGCCAATAAGATCTTTGATGAAAAGCTTAGTGTGAGAGAAACTGAAAAGTTGATAAAAGATATTAAGAATCCTAAAAAGGTGAAAGAGAAAAAGAAAGTAGAAAATGCATTTATCTACAAAGATATAGAAGAGAAGATGAAGGAAGTAATAGGAACGAAAGTATATGTTGCTTCAAAGGGAAATGGAAAAGGTAAAATAGAGATAGAATATTACTCGGATAAAGAATTAGAACGAGTGTTCGACATGATAATGAGTATACGAAGGGAAGATTGATGAATGGAGAGTAAGATACTGGAGACATTGGGGATAGATCCGGCATACATAATGATATTCATATTGGCTATGATTGTCGTTCTCTTTGTCTTGTATGTGAATCTGAGCGTTAAATATAATAGATTACAAAGTAGCTACAATGTGTTTATGAGAGGAAGAAACGGGAAAACTCTGGAAGAAGTCCTGAAAGAAAAATTCGGTGAAGTTGACGCCATTGTAAAAGTTACGAAGCAGAATCGTAGTGATATTAAGGAAATGAGCAAGATCTTAGAAAAGAATTTCCGCAAAACAGGTATTGTAAAATACGATGCATTTAATGAGATGGGCGGCAAGCTGAGTTTCGCAGTCGCAATGTTAGATAATGATAACAGTGGATGGATCCTGAATGCTATGCACAGCCGGGAAGGATGTTATACTTATATCAAAGAGATCATTAAGGGAGAGAGTTACATCGAACTGGCGGAAGAAGAAGCGGAAGCATTGGACAAGGCAATCTATGAAAATTATGATGTGGAAGTCAAAGCAATAAAAAAATAGGAGGATAAAGAAATGTTAGATATAAAATTTGTAAGAATGAACCCGGATAAAGTGAAGGAGAATATCAAGAAAAAATTCCAGGATGAGAAATTACCTCTGGTGGACGAAGTATTAGAATTGGATCAGGAGAATAGAGATATAAAGCAGGAGGTTGAAGCGCTGCGCGCGGATCGTAATAAGATATCCAAACAGATCGGCGCATGTATGGCGCAGGGAAAGAAAGAAGAAGCGGAAGAACTCAAGAAGAAAGTACAGGAGAATGCTGACAGGGTAGAATCTCTGTCGGCAAAAGAGAAGGATGTAGAAGCAAAGATCAGGAAGATCATGATGGTAATCCCAAATATCATAGATCCTTCCGTACCGATCGGGAAAGACGACAGTGAGAATGTAGAGATTAAGAGATATGGGGAACCGGTAGTTCCTGAATTCGAGATACCATATCACACGGATATTATGGAGAGTTTTCATGGAATTGACCTTGAGAGCGCAGGAAAAGTCGCGGGAAATGGATTCTATTATCTGATGGGAGATATCGCGAGGCTTCATTCCGCAGTGCTGTCTTATGCGCGTGACTTCATGATCGAGCGCGGGTTCACATACTGTATTCCTCCTTTCATGATCAGAAGCAATGTAGTGACGGGAGTTATGAGCTTTGCCGAGATGGACGCCATGATGTATAAGATCGAGGGGGAAGACTTATATCTGATCGGAACCAGCGAACATTCCATGATCGGGAAATTCATTGATACGATGATGACAGAAGATCAGCTTCCGCAGACTCTGACCAGTTATTCTCCTTGCTTCCGTAAGGAGAAAGGAGCCCATGGAATCGAAGAACGCGGTATATACAGGATCCATCAATTCGAGAAGCAGGAGATGATCGTAGTATGTAAGCCGGAAGAGAGTATGAAATGGTATGACAATCTGTGGCAGAATACGGTTGATCTGTTCCGCTCGCTGGATATCCCGGTACGTACTCTGGAATGTTGTTCCGGCGACCTGGCAGACCTGAAAGTGAAGTCCTGCGATGTAGAAGCATGGTCTCCGAGACAGAAGAAATACTTTGAAGTAGGAAGCTGTTCGAATCTGGGCGACGCACAGGCGAGAAGACTGAGTATTCGGGTAAAGGGAGCCGACGGAAAGTATTTTGCCCATACTCTGAATAATACAGTGGCGGCGCCTCCGAGAATGTTGATCGCATTTCTTGAGAATAATCTTCAGGCAGACGGAACAGTCAGGATACCTGAGGCGCTGAGACCATATATGGGCGGAATGGAAACGATCACACCAAAATAAGATTCTAATAAGGAAAAGAATATGCACCAATATCTGAATGCCATTGGATTTGGCAACATAAGAAGTAAGAAAGAATTGAATAAGGTACTGGTACAGGTAAAGAGTCTGTTTACCCAACAAGATCTTATATCCCAGGACGACGATACGGACTTCTGTGAATTCCGCAAGGAATTCGGAGCGGGAGTCGGAATATCACTGTGCGGAGATATGGATATTGATGAGAATTTTGAGAGGAATTATTACTATCCATATTTCCTGGGAACGGGGATCACAAGTTATGCAGACGTCTATGTGGAGAGACGGATGGACAGAGAAGCCTATGCCGGAATATGTGAAGACGTTAAAATAGGGATCAACCTGATCTTCCACCTTCAGAACACAGCGGAATTTCTGAAAAAGCAGCATTCGGGAAAAGAATCTGTAAAATACAAGTCGGTCACCTTGTCGGGACTCTGCAGCGGAGGGACGATATTGCTCCCGGTGCTGAAAGATAAAGAGCAGGAAGAGAGACAGAAAGAAGAAGTCAGAAACCGGATGATGCTTGTCAGCGCGGCAAAGACAGGAGATCCGGATGCGATCGAAAGCCTGACTATGGATGATATTGATACATATTCGAAAGTATCACAGCGTCTGGTCAGTGAAGATATATTCAGTATTGTAGATACGTATATTATGCCTTATGGGATAGAATGCGATCATTATTCGATCATGGGAGAGATACTGGAACTGCAGAGGATCATGAATGAGTACACGAAGGAAGAACTTTATGTCATGAAATTGGATGTGAATTCTTTACTTTTTGATATCTGTGTTCCGGCGGCGAATGTGATCGGATCTCCGGCGGCGGGCAGACGGTTCAAGGGGAATATGTGGCTGCAGGGGCGCATTAATTTTTAAGAAATATACCAAATATTGTATCGGGGGTTATCTTGACCATATTTACAGACGATATGTTAGTATAGAAGGGATGAAATAATCTGTAGAAAAATAAAAGAAGGACATTTTCAAAAAGTGTAGGAACGAGGAAATAGGAATGGAAGTGGAGAAGGAAGATACACTGTATGTTCAGATGTTCGGAAATTTTCAGATGAGGTATGGGGGGAAGCCTCTGAATAGAGAGAGGATCAGGGATACACATTTTACCAGCCTGATGCAGATATTGCTTCATAACGTATCGACTGGCATAAGCAGAGATTATCTGGAGGATGTACTGCTTGGAGAGCGGGATATTGAGAACCGCCATCAGGCATTGCAGACGATCGTATACAAAGCAAAGAGGAAGCTCAAGGATATGGGGCTGCCGGAAGATAATTACATCGTACTAAAGAAGGGGATCTATTATTGGACGCCGAAGATACCGATCCATGAAGATGCGGCAGATTTCGACCGATTGTGTGAACAGGCAAAGGATATCGAGGACGAAGAAGAGAGGCTTAATATCCTGTTGGAAGCCTGTTATCTATACAAGGGAGAATTCCTTTCTACATACACAAGCGTCATATGGGCGAGTGCGGAGGCGAGACGATACCGCCTCCTATTCAGTGAATGCGTGCAGGATACGGCAGATATCCTGAGAAAACGCCGGGACTGGCTGCGTCTGGAGAAACTTGGAAGATATGTGAACCAGATCGCTCCTTTCTCCGACTGGGAGTGCCTGATCATGGAAGCGCTGGTGGAAAGCCAAAGATATGAGGATGCGAAGAGACTATATGAAAATACTGTGGACAGTTATATGAAAGAGCTGGGCGTATCTCCGTCCGCAAAGATCATGAAGATGTTCCATAAGTTAGGAGATCAGATTAAGCATTCTTATGAAGCCTTAGATCAGATTCAGAATAATCTGGTGGAGGCGGCGCAGAATATTACGGGAGGATATGAATGTTCTTATCCCGTATTCCAGGGGATCTATCAGATCATCAACCGTATGATGGAGCGCGGGGGACAGAGCGTCTATCTGATGCTGTGTACACTGGTTGACAGTAAAGGGAATCCTATGAAAGAGGGAGAACGTTTAGAAGAGATGTCCGAGAGACTCAAGAACGCGATCCGGCAGTCCGTAAGGCATGGAGATATTATTAACCAGTATGGAAAGGGACAGTATCTGATCCTGTTGGTTAATACGACCAGGGAGAATTGCGAGATCGTAGAGAAGCGGATCAACCGAAACTTTGTGGTCGGAAGACAGAGAACCGGCGTGCAGTACCATATTAATAGTGTGATCTGTGAGGCATGACGGGGCTATCTGCGGGGCGGCAATTAATTTTTGATAATATAATTAAGAATGAAACTAGATATGGATAAAAATTAAGTATGTGTTTAAGACGATATGGTTGGGATTATATATGTTGATTTTCTCACAACCGATAGGTTCAATTATTTTCTTTCTCGGAAAATAAAGAAATGACGTAGGATGCGCAGTAAAATTGTCCTGTGATAGTGTCCACAAAAATAGTGAGCATTGGATTGTATCATCCACAATCCCATCGTTCAATATATTTCTGATAAATAATATAAAGAGCCACTTGAAAATCAAGCAGCTCTCATGTATAATCTACTTAGAAGTGATCGGAATTGAATCTCCGATTGCCCTCAGTAAAAATGATTATAAGAAATAAGCATCCAAACTTGGGCAGTAGGGATGCTTATTTCTTTTTATGATTGTCTATGTAAGACAGAGCCGTAAACAATACAAGTAATAATGTAAGAACTTCCATTGTACTCATAGGGCATCACCCTCTTTCGTTAGACTAGAGGGCATCCATCGGAAAATCGCATCCTACTTTCTTTTCAATTACACGAGTTCATTGTAACATATGGAAAGCTGATACTCAATCAAAAGAACTTGTGTATAGGTCAAAAAATTTATCCTTATCTGGTATCGATCAATAGTGTAAAAAGAATAAAGAGGCTGTTGAAAATGGCGGATATACACAATATACAGTGTAGAATAATAATGTTCTTGCTGTATATTGTGAAAATATCACATTATGCAACAGTCTTTTTTGTTTGGGATGATGTAATGTGCTGAATGTATTATATTCTACAAAATATTGTTGTCTAACCTTTCATCTGCTACATTAGATTTTCTAACCGTAGCCATCGCTGCGCTGTTTCCTCAAAAATGAAAACAAAGAAAATAACTAAAAAAATAAAATAGACGCATTTTATATAGAAATGGATAGTTAAGGGGATAGTTGCAAAATGGTAAGCTATGGGTGTAAGACGTGGAAAGGATGTAGTGAAGATGGGCGCAACCGGGCATTATATCGGGACACCAAATGGGATAGTGCTATGTGTCTGCCGGAATGACAGGGGAACGATCGAAGGTGAGTTGTACCACGCATATTGCAAAGAAGGAATACCGTATCGCGGTTATGAACAGATCATCAAGATCGCGGAAGAACTCTTCAATGCATTAGGATTTCCGCATATGGGAACTGGAGACAGAGATATACAAGGTTATACACACACCTACCAGAAGAAGGAGGGGATGACAAGGGTTATGGCAGATGATGAATTATTAGAGAAACATGGAGACATGGGAACGTTTGTCATTCGTGTTCAACATAGGCAGCACAGCAGCTGGCAGGGTAGGGTAACGTATCTTGATGAAGATAAGACCGTGTATTTCCGATCAGCGCTTGAGCTGATCAAGATCATAGATGGAACCTTAGACAGAGTCGCAGAGGTTGACGGAACAGGAGCCGGAGAGTAAAGAAGGGGAATTATGGCGGATAAGGAATTAAAAAAATTAAAACGCAGAGAGCTTCTTGAGATGCTTCTCGTGCAGTGCGAGGAGACGGAGAGGCTGCAGAAGGAATTGAACGAAACGACGGCGGAATATGAGAATCTGCAGGAAGGGTATGAACGATTAAAGAAGAAATTAGATATCAAGGATGAAAGGCTGAACCAGAAGGATGCGAAGATCGCGGAATTAAAGAATGAGATAGAGACGATACAGGCGTCAAGGCTCATCGAACTGGAAGAAGCCGGGAACATCGCGGACGCGGCGCTTAAGCTTAACGGAATCTTCGAGGCGGCACAGCGCGCAGCGGAGCAGTATCTGATGAATGTAAAAAGAATCGGAAGGAATACCCCGGAGAGTACGAAAGGATCCGATCATCAGGAACTCTCAGAAGAGTTGGAGCTGACGGATGAAGCGGAGGCGGCAGAGCAATTGGCAGTGCCGGAGGAAAGAAGTATATCCGGTACGTACCAGACCGTTGACAGACGCACCGTACGCGGGCAAAAGATCCCTTATGAATCCGGATGGAGACCGGTAGCACGGAGAAAGAAGCTCCATGGATAAAGAAAAAGATCGAAAACAAGAGATAGATCTAAGCATGATCCCTCCGATCAATGACCTGAGGATGGAGCTTGCAAGAGAGGAAGCCAAGTATGAGTTCAGAAGGGCGCTTCTGAATATAGCCGGGGCGCTGACTGTGGCAGCCGCTATAGCGGCGCTGTTGCTGACGAGGTTCCTGATCTTGCTTCAGGTAAACGGAAGCAGCATGATGCCGACCCTGGCGGACGGAGAGATCGTGATCCTCCGGCAGACAAAAGAGATTGAAAAGGGAGATATCATCGGCTTTTATTATGGAGGAAAGATACTTCTTAAGCGCGTGACAGGCAGCGCGGGAGATGAGATAGATATTGACCAGGAAGGCAATGTGTATGTCAACGGCATGGTTATCGACGAACCATATGTATCTGAGAAGAAGAGAGGAAAATGTGACCAGGACTTTCCGTATCAGATACCGGAGGAAATGGTGTTCGTGCTGGGAGATAACAGAGCCGTATCCATAGACAGCCGCATGAAGTCCATCGGATGTGTGGAGAGAGGACAGATTGTGGGGAAGGTAGTATTAAGGGCGTGGCCGCTCGCCCATGTAGGAATGTTACACTAGGAAGGTGAGAAGATGCAGAAGCTTGTAAGAGAGTATTTGAATGAATTAAAGAGCCGGCAGAAGAAGCGGAGAAGGACAGGGATAGCCCTCATGCTGTTGGTTGTCATGGTAGTCGGTATGGTGGGAAGCATACTGACACAGTACGGAGTCGCTATGACCGGAGGGGCAAAATGCCAGACAGAAGAACATGCGCACGGAGAAGCTTGTTATGAGGAAAGGATCGTATGCGGACTGGAAGAGAGTGCAGGGCATACCCATGCGGAAGGATGCTATGTGACGGAAAGCCAGCTGGTATGCGGACTGGAAGAAACAGAAGAGCACATCCATGAAGCTTCCTGTTATGCGGAGTCGCAGTCACTTGTCTGTGGGACTGATGAGAGTGCGGGGCATATCCATGACGCGTCATGCTATGAGAGTCAGATCGTATGTGGGATAACGGAACATAGCCATACGGAAGAATGTTATATCGACATTTACGCGGATGTAGAAGATGCAGGCTTATGGGATGCGCAGTACGCGGGAGTCGAGTGGACGGATGCCTGGGGCGAAGATCTGGAGACGGCAGCGAGGATGCAGGTTGGTTATAAAGAGAGTACGGATAACTACATGGTCGCAGAAGACGGAAGCCATAAAGGATACACCAGGTACGGACAGTTTTCCGGCGATGTGTATGTAGACTGGGATGCGGCGCTTGTAAACTTCTGCGTTTACTATGCGGGGTTAAAGGGATCAAACCTCTTCCCGGATGAGAAAGATACGGCGAAGTGGTGTGAGGAATTTGGAAAGATAAATGAACAGAACGGGGAAGTTCTTGCCTGCCTGACAGGGGCGGAAGGCTATGAGCCGGAAGCAGGAGATATCCTCTTCTTTGATCGGGATGGAGAAGAGAGAACGAACCAGATGGGAATCGTTTCTTCCTATAATAAAGAAAAGAATGAGATCAAGGTGATCGAAGGCAACAGCGGCAATGAGGTAAAAGAAAATACGTATGACGCCGGTGATGCACACATCGTAAGGTATGTGAAGATTTCGGAGCTTGAGAAGGTATATAAGGGAACGGGTGAAGAGGTATCGGCAGTACAGGAAACAGAAGAAGTTTCGTTGGATGAGGCTTCGGCAAACGAAGGGACTGCAGAAGAAACAGAAGAAGTTCAGCAAGAAGCTTCTCCGGAAGGAGAGAATTCAGAAGGAAAAGATCAGGCAAAAGAGAAGGATGAGCAGAGCCAGGTAGATGAGGTGATCGCTCTGATCGACCAGATTCCTTCACCGGAAGAGATCCAGGAGAAGATGGAAGATCTTGAGGACGATGAGGACGGATATACGAAGTATTATCTGGAACTCCACAAGCAGGTTCTGGAAGCGTTCGACGCGTATGAAGCTTTGACGGAAGAACAGCAGAAAGAGGTGACGAATGCGGAGAAGCTGCTGCAGATGGATTGGATGAAGGCGGAGACGCTGGAAAGTCCGGAAGGAGTGATGGGACCGGATGAAGCTTACGTCAATAGTATCAGTGTTACAAGCAGGACTACCGGAACAGCGCCGTGGGATAAGGAAGAAGGAAGAGGAAATGATACTGGTGCAGAGAATGAGATTGTTCGTACTTACGATACAGTGAGTTATAACTTTACAGTTAATATGACGTCGTGGGAGGCTGATAAAACTTATAAAGAGGCAAGGGTAAAGCTTGAGTTTGTATTGCCAAGGACAGAGGCGGAAGCAGACTTCGATCAAAGTGCAATGGCGTGGATGGACACTACGGAAGAATATGCGCATGTTCTTACAAAAGAGAATCGTGTAATTGACGGTAAAGAAACGGAGTGTCAGGTGCTGACTTGCTATAAGTTGCTGAAACCTGCCGACGGTAACATATCAGTTGTACCCGGTAACTTCGGGGAAAATCTCACCATCTATGTTAAGGGAATGCATAATGGAGAGACATTTGCTCCTATTATCAGCGCGGCGATGGAAGGCGGAACCTGGGACGGAGTGTGTCAGGATGAAGAACATACTGTTGATGGGGAAGCGGTGATGGAGAAGAAAACTGTTACTCCAGATCCAGTTACAGTGACAGCGGCGCCGAAATATAATATCAGACTGCAAAGTGAATCCAGTTACAGAGATATATTTGAATTTCAGGGGACACCTGAATGGATGGCACAATATGGAGACAAAGCTGCTAATACAGATCTTGAGAATCCAATTCCCGGACGTTTAATGAAACTGGGTATTGTGCTGCAGTTATATAACGATAATGCGGCGAAAGGTCTGAAAGGAATTGAGCTGCCGAAAGGACCTATTAGTTTTGATCTGGAACTGTCGTCGGTTTATACGCCTACTTCCACAAGTGAACATGGAGGGACGGTTAATACGACAGAGACTTACACACCGCTTCTTTGGAGCTATGGAGAAAACCGAGAAGTAAAATATGGTGAGCAGAATACTGACGGCAGAGTGTTGAAAGATGAGAGAGGATGCCTTGATCTTGCACCTTATCATGAACATAAAGCTGATCGGGAAGGAAGCGATTGCCGGAACAGTGGAACCTGGGCGGCAAGTCAGGAGAAGAACGTCATCCATATTACAGTGGACGGGTATCAGATTGATCTGAGTCACATGCCAGTCAGGAATATGCCGGACGGTACGGAGTTATATGGAGCTAATATAGGGTGTTTTTCATCAGGTGCGATCTGGCTTGTACAGCCTTTCAATAAAACAACGACTGGTACCAGCCCGGATGGTCCGGAGTATGATGTCATTCAGGATTATGGAGCAGGATCCTTTGCAACCACCGCGGAAGCTAAGAACTTAAAGGCTACTACGGTTACCGGTGAGGAATTAGAAGAGGGAGTAGGTGGCTTTAAGCAAATGGTTTCCGAGGATGACAGAGAAGTGCGCACGCTGGAGATAAACCTGCCGGGAGCTATGCAGAATAGAGTGCGGTATGGAGGTCATGAAAATGGAAGCGGCAATACTGACGATGAAAAAGAATCGGAAGATGGAAAAGGATGGTGGACTGGATCTGGTGTTAAGGATATTTATGACGGCAATGATTATGCGACAATAGGCGATAAGCTGTATCTAAAAGGTGGTTTTTCCTATGCTTCAAATAGAGTTGAGGAGAATCAGTTATATTTGGGGACGAATTTAATTCGTTTCTATGGGAATGCGATAGAACTGGACGGCGATGGAAGAGTATCTTTAGAGGATGGTGCGTCTCTTAATGGTGAATACGGAAATGAATTTAAGGAATGGCAGAAAGATCTGAAAAAATATGTTCGCCGTTACTATGCTACTAAACAAGACGGTGAGGATTGGACGAATGATTGGGAACTTCAGCATACATATGAAAAAGATTTGAAATTTTATGAGAAGGTACAGGATATTCCAAAAGGAGATGTATGCGTAGGTATTTTGACTTGTTTTGTAGGTCCAGGACCGGATCCGGAAGAGGGGAAAGACGACGGATACTATGCTTTTTACCATCAGGCTCAGGTTAAAGAAAATAAAGATTTGATTGGAGAAAGTTTTGCGTTAGTTTCTACTTCGCGTGTCTGGACAAAACAAATGTTTGAGAATGCGGGCAAGAGTCTGGATGAGATAAATCTTGCTATTGACGAGAATAAGAACAAGAATATCAAAGATTGGCTTCTCGAATCAGAGTTACTTGATGAATTCCACTATAAGAGCGCAAACATTGAAGGATCTGCATGGTACACAAGGGAAACCTACAAGGAAGATGGAAGTGGGGCAATTGGTACTCATAATTCTGAATGGGAGCACTGGGGAGATACCTTGCTCATCATCGGATACAGAACTTCTATAACGAAGAATCTGTTACAGAAATTAACTAATGGTGAGGAGAAAAATATATACAACCTTGACAGCGGTCAGAGAGTAGCAGACTTTGTACTACAGCCAAGGACATATTATGAGAAGGACGGAAAATTCGATCATACTACTACAGTTACAATTCAGGATATACTTCCGGAGTATATGACTTATAAAGAAGGCAGCGCTTATTTCGGCGGAAAGTATGTGCAGAGTAGTCCGGACGGTGGTCAGCAAGGATCAATTATAGAGGATGATTCTGAGAATGCCGTATTTATGAAACCAGAGAAGAGAGAGCCGAAAGTAGAGTCGAATGGGGACGGAACCCAGACGCTGACATGGGTGATTGAGAATGTAAAGGTTGGAGAGCCTATGGCGCCGATTTACTACTCCGTCAATATCGGTGATGAAGAAAGACCGGAGAAGGAAGTGCCGATTGGAACGACAAATCTGGATAATGTTGCTTATATTACAGCCCCAGAGGACTTAAGGGATCCCAAGAAAACGCCAGAAAAGAATTCTAAGGCAGGTATAAGCGTGACACGAGGAAGCGCAGATTCATTTGGTAAATATACAAAACAGCCTGTTGTGGAAGAAGATGGTGCAATTGATTATGTAGTTTATTTTAATAATAATGCTGGTCAGGGAGCAGATGTTTTTATTATGGATACTATGCCTATGGATCAGGTAAGCGGAAGTAACTTTACCGGAACTTATACATTTGCAGATTGGATTCTGGATATAAATCAGTGCAGTGCCGATAACATAAGAATCTATTATACCTTTGACGAAAAATATAAAGACAAGACGACTAAGGATGTAACGCAGGAAGAAGTTGAGAAATGGAAAGAAGCTGCAATAGATAAGGGAACCGGTAAAATAGCGATACCAGAGCCACAGAAAAAGGAAGATGAAGACGGCGGGGAAACAATGCAGATGCATCCGATAGCATGGGCAGTAATTGGAAAATTAGAGGCCGGAAGAAAGGTTTCCATTGATTTAAAGATTCAGCTTAATCCGGGAGCATCAGATGAAAACAAGACAGAGAACAATTATTTTGTCAATCTGCTCTCCAGCGGTGATACAACGACGACTACAAAGACTCCGACAGTCAGACGTACATTAGAAGGTCTGACCTGGATAGACGACAACAGAGACGGACTTCAAAGTGAAGGCGAGATGAAACTGTCGGGAGTGAAGGTGGAATTGTTAAAGGAAGAATCTGGAAGATATGTGAATGTATGTTACCCGGGTACAGAGAATCCGATTGTGATTGAGACCGGGCAACAGATTAGTCTCCGGGCAGACAGTAGTAAGGATGCAAAATCTTATGCACCTGGAGGATATAAATTCAGAGATCTGCCGGCGGGAACATTTGCCGTAAAATTCACAAAGGGAACTTCCGATATTACAATCTTAAAGGCAACCGGACAGAACATGGGCGATGATAGAATAGACTCGGATGGAGAACCGACGTATACGGGTTCAATGTTAGCGTGCACAGAGATTAAAGATATTGATATGCCGGATGCGGAGAAGATGTATAAGGATTCTATTAAGTTATATGAGTCGAAATACAATGACAGTGGTTTCTACTGCGGCTCAGATTTGGGACTTGTGAAGAAAGGGACAGAGGAAATTCCGCTTGCAAATGTCCGTTTTAAACTAACAGATTCCAAAGGAAGCATTGTCCGGGTTGATAAGAAAGACAGCAACGGATATTTTGTAGTAAGAGAAACGGATGATTCTAAGGAATGGATACTGACTGGAGACAAAGATGATAATTATGCTTTTAAAGAACAGGGGATGCAGAGTGATATTGTGATCTCGAATCTTCTGGATATGGATGTATTTTCTGATGATACCATTCGGAATGAAGGTATTCGTAGAGTAAGCGAAATGTATGTAGAAACTGACAGTAATGGAATGATCAATGTGAAGGGATTGTTGCCAGGAAATTATACCGTCAGTGAGCTACAGACGGCAGCAGGATATCAGATTTTGGAAAAACCGATACAGATCAAAATCGGAAAAGACGGTAAAACTACGATAGTCAATCCAGAAGAACTTGGTTCAGACGTCAATATGGATGGTGATAATAAGCTGACAGTGAGGAATCATCCGTTATACGCCCTTCCTTCAACTGGAGGTATGGGTATCTACTGGTATATGTTTGGCGGCGTGCTGTTAATGTCAGCCGCAGCATTTATAACATATAGAAATAAACGTAGGGAGGTGCTGAGAAGTTAGAACATAAGAATAACTTTTTGGCGGTCCCTGCACCGTACAAAAAAGTGCGTAACATGCACAAATGGAAACCGTGTGCGATGCACACATAACCAAAATCAAAGCAAATAAAAGGAAAAGGAGAAGGAAAATGAAGAAAATGAAAAAGTTATTTGCAGTGATCTTATCACTGGCAATGGTACTGGGAATGTCTATGACGGCATTTGCAGAGCCACAGCAGGCGCAAGCAACGCTTGGTGGAGTAGAAGATGGTGAAGGTATATCTGTTAAAGCTTATCAGATTATCAAGTATAATCCTGCTGGTTATTATGAAGAAGTTTTGCCTAATACGATAGATAAAACATCTCCTACAGATGGAACAAAACCAGTACTTAGTCCAACTGCAGACAATGTGTTGGCGTTGTATCAAAGATTGAATGACTTGGAAGTTACGAAAGACTTTGTACGCCCAACAAATAAAGGTGATTTTACTTGTGCGGACTTAGGAGTAGGTACTTGGATGCTTGTTGTAAGTGGAAAGACGGAATATTTATATAATCCAGTAATCATTAGTGTTAGTAAAACACCAGAGGGTGATGATTATGGTCACTTGAATCTGACTACAGAGTCTTGGTTTGATGATAATAAAGATACTTTTGTAAAGAAAAGTATACCTACAATCACAAAGATTGCTGAAAGTGCAGACGATGATAAAAATGTAGCAGGTGTGCAGTATGGAGATATCCTGAAATTTACAGTTACTGCAGATATTCCGGGATATGCAGATGATGGAAGAGAGCTTGCATATAGTATTACCGATACATTGGTAGGACTTTCACTTGTAAAAAACACAGAGTATCATTTCGAAGCAAAGGTTGGCGACGATGGTACAGTTGAAGAATTATTAGAGGCTGTGAATAGTGCAATTGTAGATGGAGAAGAGAGTTTTGAGGTTAATACATTAAGTGATGCTTTCCTTAGAAAATATTCTGGACAGAAGATTACAATTGTATATTATGCTGAAGTAACGAGCAAAGCAGAAATAAATGTAGACAGATTAAATAATACGGCATCTTTAAAATACAGCACGAATAATGGAACTGATGTGAAGGAAAAGTTTGATAAAACAAAACATTATACATTCGGTATCGATACTGCAGTTACCGGATGGAGTGAATCAGAGAGTTCAAATCCAACCGGTGAGTTCGTTAAGATTAATGATAAGGGAGAGATTGAATTTGCACAAACTCCAGGTGAAGTAATTAAGACAGAGACTCTTGTTGAATTCCTTAATGGCGCGGAATTCCAGCTTCATATTGGTAGTCCAACCGGACCATTATTTACAGATAAGACAGGTAAAGATACATTTACAACAGCTGGTGAAGGAAATCTGGCAGGTCGTCTGCAGATTGTAGGTCTTGATGACAATGTAGATTATTATCTGATTGAAACAAAGGCTCCAAGCGGATACAGCATCAATAATAAACCGGTTAAAGTTCGCATAAACGCTACTTATGAAACAGATTCAGAAACTAATAAGCAGGATAAACTAGTAAGCTATGAAGTAGTAATAGGTGAGGGAGAAGGCGTCGCTGTAACACATTATAATTATAACTCTACAACTGGCGAGACTGAATTTATAAATACACCGGATACAGCTTCTAACCCATTTGGATTTAAGAATACACAGCTTGCAAACCTTCCGTCAACCGGTGGTATCGGTACTACAATCTTCACGATCGGCGGATGTGCAATCATGATCATCGCATCAGGCTTATTCTTCGCAAGCCGCAGAAAAGCTGCAAAATAGTAGTTTAAGATTAACATTAACATAGCTTATAAGGCTCCGGGGCAATGTTTGTCCCGGAGCAGTAAAGGCGATACAGATACAACAACAAGGAGAGTCCGGATGAAGAAACATGCAAGTAAAATAATGATAGTGATTTTATTTATAGCCGGGTTGTCCTTGCTGCTGTATCCGTTTGTAGCGAATCAGTGGAATAACTACAGACAGAAGAGACTGATGAGTAATTATGATCAGGTAGTTGCCGAGAAGGAAGCGGCGGGTCTGATTGATTACGAAGCCGAGAAGGAAGCGGCGGTAGCCTATAATAACGGACTGCTTCCAAGTATCCTTCCGGATGCGTTCGCGGATGAGGAGATCAGAGGAGAAGACGAAGCTTACCAGGTATGCCTGAACATTGCCGGAGACGGCATCATGGGAACGGTGGAGATTCCGAAGATTAAGATTAAGCTTCCGATTTTTCACGGTACGAGTGAAGAGGTTCTTGAGAAGGCGGCGGGGCATCTGACGGGGAGTTCGCTCCCGGTAGGCGGAGAAAATACGCATGCGGTCATCACCGCCCACAGAGGACTTCCAAGCGCTGCGTTATTCACAGATCTGGATAAGATGAAGGAGGGGGATCATTTCCTATTACATGTTCTGAATGATACTCTCTGTTATGAAGTAGATAAGATCACGGTTATCGAACCGGAGGATACGGAAGCGCTGTCGGTGGAGGATGGCAAGGATCTGGTAACGCTTGTCACCTGTACGCCGTATGGAGTGAATAGCCATCGGATGTTGGTGAGAGGACACCGCGTGCCTTACGATCCGGAAGTATTTGCAGACGAGAGTATACCTCTCAGCGATATGAGCCTGCATACGAATTATGTTCTTTGGATTGTAATAGGCTTATTGCTCACCGGTATATTCAGCTATTTCTTATACAGGAAAGAGTTAAAGTTCCGAAGAGCAAAGAGTGGAAATATAGAGAGTGCGGTCACAGAAGGATCGGAAGAAGAGAGAGGAAAGCAGGAGGAATAGAGCCAGATATGATGAGAAAGATATCCGCGTTCCTGTTTGGATTGCTGTTTCTCGTAGGTTTCGGGATACTTGCCTATCCTACCATATCGAACCAGTGGAATACTTACCGACAGTCAAGGCTGATATCGAACTATGATAACGTAGTGAAGGAAATGGTGGAAGAGGATTTTGAGCAGGAGTGGGAGGCAGCAAGAAGCTATAACCAGACATTTGAAAAGAACAGTATACGCAGCGACATATTTGGGTTGGAAGAATCAGACGACATCGAGGGCACGGCATACTGGCAGGTGATGAATGTGGCAGGGGACGGGATCATGGGATATGTCACGATCCCGAAGATCAACGTGAAGCTGTCCATCTATCATGGGACAGACGAAGATGTGCTCCAGACGGGAGTCGGGCATCTAAACGGAACGAAGCTTCCCATCGGAGGCGAGAGTAACCATAGCGTCCTGTCGGCACACCGGGGACTGCCAAGTGCGAAGTTATTTACCGATATCGACCAGTTGAAAGAGAAGGACAGATTCTACCTGCACATCCTGAATGAAGATATGGCGTATGAGGTAGACCAGATCCTGCCGATGGTAGATAAGGATGATTATGACGCGCTTGAGGATGCGCTTAAGATAGAGGAAGGGCAGGACTATGTGACGTTATTCACCTGTACGCCGTATGGGGTGAACAGCCACCGTCTGTTGGTGAGAGGGCACAGAGTACCCTACGACGGGGAGCTTGCGTCTACACCGGTGGATACGATGGTACAGGCGATCCAGAATTACTATATGCTGTACCTGCTGCTGGGACTCGGAGTGGCGGTACTTGGCATCCTGATCATGCGGAAGATTGTGGGAAGGAAGAAGACGCCGAAAGAAGGCAGGATAGGATCTACGCCAGGAGTTAAGGCAGAAGCTATAAGAGAAAATGAAACAGAAAATGAAACAGAAAATGGGGCAGTAACAGAGAATGAGATGAAGATAGAAGATATGGAAATAGAGACCAAGAACCGCAAGGAGGGAGAAAGTTGAAGATAACGAAAAGAGTAAAAGCAGGATGTGCACTGCTTCTGGCAGGGGCGCTTGTATTCCCCGGCATGTCAAAGCTTCGGACAGAGGCGGCACAGGCGGTTGATGTAGATAAGCAGGACTGCAGCATCACGATATCCATAAGTGTTGGGGAGGATCATACTGACCAGAATAAAGACTATGTAGAAGATTTTATGACGATGCATATTCCGGTGGACTTATACAAGGTGGCAGATGTAGATGTGACAGGGCAGAAGTTCACATCTGCAGAACCGTTTAAGTCGATGAAGTTTGAAGGTATCAGCAGTGAGACGAAGGCGTCGGAATGGCTTGATCTGGCAAAAGAGGCGTCGGAGAACGAGAAGCTTGCCGAGGCAGAGCATTGGGAGGCAGTTACAGAGTCAGGAACCGCAAGATTCGAGAATCTGAGACCGGCGATGTATTTGGTCATGCCAAGGGCAGCATATAATGACGATTACACAATAGAATATACGTTCACACCATATCTGACCGTACTGCCGAGCAGTGCATATACACTGTCCTATGACAGTGAGGGGAATCCGGAACATACAGGAGATGATCCACTCAGTGATGAATGGAATTACGATACGACGATCGGGCTGAAACCACAGGCTGAGCCGCAATATGGAAAGCTTAATATCACGAAGATCCTGGATAATTTCAATGAGACGTTGGGTAGAACTAGTTTTGTTTTTGAGATAGAAGGTAAAGACGATGACGGCAATGTCTTCAGTGAAGTGGTGAGCACCACACATGAGACTCTGGCGACAGAGACCGTAACGGTTGATAAAATTCCTGCCGGAATGACGGTTACTGTGACGGAGATCTATTCGGGAGCAAGTTATGAGATTGTAGGAGAGATCGCGAAAGATGTGAAGATCTGGTCTGAGGCTGCAGTCGAAGCTGCAGACGGTGAGATGATCGGAGATGAAATTATTCACACGGCGGAAGTATCCTTCGAGAACAAGTATAACGGAGGAAACCGCGGCGGTTATGGAGTTATGAATGAATTCACGAATGAAGGAGTGGATGGATGGCAGTGGAATTCTTACCCCAAAGTACCAGGTAATGAGGATACTCCGGAAGAAGAATAGAAAGGAGCTGTGACAGGAATGAAGAAAATAGAAAGATATAAAAAAGTAATGGCAATGTCAGCCGCGGCTCTTGGGCTTCTTGCCGCGTTGACGGTTGAAAGTACGATGGCATATTTTACCACCTATGTGTCTGCGGGAGGCAGCCAGGTCGTGAATCTGGAGGCGAGTACACAGATCCGTGAAGAAGTGAAAGATATGACGAAACATATTACCCTCAAGAATATCTCGACGAAGGGAGACTGTTTTGTACGTGTAAAAGTATTTCACGGGCAGGGAGTATCCGTTACTTACCCGAATGATGAGGAAAATAACTGGTATATGGGAGATGACGGCTACATGTATTACAAACCGATTCTTCCGGTCGGAGAAGTGACCGCTATGTTAGATGTGAAGATTGATACGACAGGTCTTCAGATGCCGGGATTGGATCCGAACGATCCGGATGCAGAAGTAAAGTATATCAAAGATAAGTTTAATGTAGTCGTTATCCAGGAGTGTACGCCGGTACTTTATGATGAGAACGGTGTAGCTTATGCAGACTGGAATACAAAGTATACGGATTTTACAGAAATGGATGATACTCAGGGAGAGGAGGCTGGCAACTGATGAAGAAGAGAAGAAAAGCCTCTGATAAGAAAGTAACTTATATCTTATTTGTGTCGGCGATCGTGTTACTGTTAGGAAGCGCCGTTGGAAGTACGAGGGCTGCACTTACTTATTACAGCGAGAATTATAGGGCAGAGATCAGGGTTTCTCAGATCGGAGTGACTCTTTTGGAAAATGAAGAACTGGTCAGCAGCCGTGATTATGTGGACGATAAATGGGTTGAGAAGACCTATAACGAGGGAAGTAAAGAGGCGCGTGGGATCCTCCGTCAGAATTTGGTGCCAGAGGGTGAAAAGCTTGCATTGAATAAAGAATATCAGGAGAAGCTTTCGGTAAAAAACAGCGGAACTATTGACGAGTATGTCAGGGTAAGGATCTATAAGTATTGGACGAATGAACAGGGAAGAAAAGAGACGACTCTGTCGCCGGAGCTTATCAAACTGAACCTTGTAAATACGGATAAATGGATAGCGAGACAGAGCAGTTCCAAGGAATGTACGGAGCTGTACTATAAGGGAATCCTTCCTTCCGGGAAAACGACGGCGCTTTTTGCGGATGGACTCTGCATAGACGGAAAGCTTGCTGAGTATGCGGAAGTCAAGGAAGATCCGAAGACTCATATCATAACAACGACTTATAAGTATGATGGTGTAGAATTCCATGTGGATGTCGAAGTTGACGCGGTGCAGACACACAACGCCCAGGATGCGATCATGAGTGCGTGGGGTGTGAATGCGGCTGAGATGGGGATTCTGTAAAGGGGGATGGAGAGAATGAAGAAAAGATGGATTGCTTTAAGCCTTGCAGGGGTTCTGGCTCTCGTGTCCTCGGTAACTACATTGGCAGAAGATAGGAAGGGGGCTTCCGGTTGGCAGGTAAGCTTTGACGGAAGCAAGATAACCAATAATTTCTCCAAATCCGATATGGATGACGAGATCTACGCCATGGAGCCGGGAGATTCCGTAGAACTTACGATATCGCTTAAGAATTCCTTCAATGGGCAGGCAGATTGGTATATGAGGAACCAGGTGTTGGAGACGCTGGAGAAATCCGCAGAGATAGCGGGCGGTGCCTATGATTATCTGCTGACTTATAAGGACGCGTCAGGAGCTACGACGACCCTCTATTCCAGTGAGAAGTTCGGAGGAGAGGGAAGATACAACGGCGTAGGGTTAAAGGGAGCGACCACGACGTTGGATGAGTATTTCTATCTGGACCGCCTGGGAAAAGAGGATACAGGGGTTGTCAAACTTAAGGTTGCACTGGATGGAGAGACTCTGGTGAATTCTTACCAGAGTACCCTTGCAGTATTGCAGATGGATTTTGCAACAGAATTGGTAAAATCAGGAACAAGTACACAGACACCGGGAAGAAACCGTGAGATCATCAAGACCGGAGACCAGTCGCAGATCATGTTGTATATCCTGCTGACGCTGGGGTCGGGTCTGCTGCTATTAATGCTCGCATTCCTGCGTATGCGAAGAGAGAAAGAAGAGCCGGTATGGGAAACAGAAACGGATTGTAAGAAGGAGGCAGAGATCGTATGAATTGGTTAAAAAAGATGTACACAAGTCTTCTGATTCTGTCGGTAATGTTTCTGATGGTCGGTCAGAATGTACTTGCTCAGGAAACGGATGAAACAGGATATACGTATACAGTGAGGCTGTCCGCCGGAAATCAGGGAGAACTTACAGGAGAGGGTATCACTGTCGTACGCGGCGATGACAATGCGAATCCAGAGGGCACCAGCGTCCGCCGGGAAGGCAATATGATGGTAGTCTCCGGGCTTCAATATGACGATAAGGTGTATATTATTCCCGGAGATGCTGCAAAAGCGACAGATGAGAGATATTCTATAAGGGGCGTCAGAAGATCCGGAAGAGATAATTCAGAGGCAGTCCAGTCTACAGGATCTATTGCAAGTGACATGGATTACGTGATCGCGTACAGAGTCAGCGGTAATATGGTGAGATATACGGTTCAGTATCTGGATGCTGCCGGGAATAATCTGCTGCCAAGTGATACGTATTATGGCAATCCGGGAGAGCGCCAGTATGTATCCGCGCGTTATGTGGACGGCTATCTGCCGCAGGCTTATAATCTGGTGATGACTCTGTCTCCGAATGAGGCTGAAAATGTATATACTTTTCGGTATACCCCGGTTGAAGCGGACGGAACTGCCGTAACAGAAGGCGGAGGCACAACAACTACTACAACAGGAACAGGCGCGGGAGCCGGGACAACGGGAGCCGGAGCAGCAGGTGCAGGAGCCGGGGCGGCAGGTGCAGACGACACAGCGGCGGGAGCAGATGCCGGAGTCGGCGGAGATGTCGCGGCAGTACCGGATGAAGAGGTGCCGTTAGATGAAGGTCCGGAGGATCTTGTGGATCTGGACGACGAGGAAGTACCATTGGCGAATATGAACCAGGAGCGTCCGGGAGAAATAGTGAGCTACCTTCCTGTATATATAGGGATTGGGTTAGTAGCAGCGATCGCTTTGGTTGCGACGGCGATCTATCTGAGGAAGAGGCGTAAGGTTCCGGCAAAGGAGATCGTTGAGAGAATTCGAAACAACGAAGTTAAGTAACCATGGAGAAGAAAGACAGCAGGAAAAACAGCGGCAAAAATGTTGAAAGTGGAAGAAACGGCAGAAATGCCGAAAGTGGCAGAGACAGCAGGAGCAGAAGAAACAGGCAGGATTCTAAATGTAAGGTTGGCAGAGTATGCAGTATCATCGGGATTCTCATGATCGTGGCGGTAATTATCCTGTGTTCTCTGCTTGTGCTGCCAGAGATGATAGGTTTCCATATGTATCATGTCATCAGCGGAAGTATGGAACCGACGATCAAGGTCGGGAGCCTGCTATATGTCCGCGAAGAGAATGTAGAAGAGATCAAAGAAGAGGATATCATAGCATTCTATAGCTCTGTGGAGGAGGGCAGCATTATTACCCACCGGGTGGTGAAGAATAACATCGTATCCGGCGCTTTCAGGACGAAGGGAGATGCCAATGATACGGAAGATCCAACTCCGGTCCCCTATGAAAATTTCATAGGGAAAGTGGTGCTGACGATTCCGTATATCGGACAGCTGCTTACGGTGATGACCTCCTTCTATGGGAAGATCGCGGCGGCATGCGTCGTATTGATGGGTGTGGTGTTGAATCTGATCGGAGGAAGATTAAAAGAATAGGATTAGAGTGTGTTAGAGACTGTTACAAAGCAGTCTCTATTTTTATATTTTACTTTACCAGATGTAACCTTTTCTGCCTTTCCTCCCTCTAATATATGTAAATGTATGATCGTAATGTCTTTTGTACATATTTTGAGACGATTCCGAGAGTACATGATATAGAAAAAGACGTCTTTTTATTATATGATAGGTATTATGAAGGAAGGGAATGCGATGAATACAGAGGAACAATTACGGCTTGTGAAGAAGGCGATAAAGGGGGATCCGGATGCATATGGACAATTGATCGCAGAGCACCAGGAATATTTGTATAAGATGGCGTACTTGTATGTACGTAACGAGGACGCTGCGCTGGATGTGGTCGGAACCGTGATGCTGAATGCGTATCAGGGGATACGTTCGCTTAAGGAACCGCAGTATTTTAAGACATGGATCACCAGAATACTGATCCGTACGGCGCAGAATGAATTGAAAAAGATGGTGTATTATAGTGAACTGGATAATATTTCGCTTCCGGATCGTTATGCAGGGGTAACTCTGGAAGAAAAATGTGATTTGAATTCGGCGATCGAACAGCTGTCAGAGAAATACCGCACGGTCATCTATCTGAAGTATTTCAGTGAATTTACGGTGAAGGAGATTGCGTTTGTAATGAATGCGCCGGAGGGATCGGTGAAGGCATATCTTAGCCGGGCACGGGAAGAGCTAAAAGAGATCTTGAAGGAGGACTATATATATGCAAATTAGATTTGATGATATCAGCGTTCCGACGGAGAAGCTGAATATAGTAGTAGAGCAGAATATGAGTGAGATCAGGAGGAGGTATGAGAAAAAGAAGCGCAGGGATTATCTGGTGCGGGGAGCTGTGGCAGCTGTAGTTGCGTTATTTATGGTTGCTGTCTTTACATCTGATCCGACATTTGCGGCGAAGCTTCCTCTTATCGGGCATATATTCGAAAGGGTGCAGGATGAACAGAAGTATTCGGGGAATTTTGCCGAGGTGGCAGAGCCCGTGACAGACAAGAATGTCAGCCAGTCAGAAGGGATTACGATCACCTTGTCAGAAATCTACTGTGATCCTAAGGCAATGTATATCTCTGCGATGATAGAGTCGGAGGAGCCGTTTCCGGAGGAAGTGAAGGAATCCAACATGTTAGAAGGGGATAATATCGGATACCATATGTATCTGTGGATCGATCAGCAGGAGCTTGACTTTATGACGCCTCTTCCGGAAGATTATGTTCCGCAGCAGTGGCCGGGAGAGGAGTATGAATGGACGTCTCTTGACCTGAAGGGAGAATATCTGGACGACCATACTTATGTCGGCGCAATGCGGGTTAATTTCAATGAAGCTCCGATCGCGTATTATGAGGTGCCGGAGGAATTTCACTGGAAATTAAAGGTGAACCATATAGGCAATATGTATTATGAGAAGGACGGCGCCTGGGAATTCGAAACAGATGTTACGGTGGATACGGCGAAGTTCGATGTCGTGGAGGTCAATGAGAGTATGCCGAATGGCAATACCATCGAGAAAGTAACGTTGACGCCTTATGAAGTATATATAGACTATGGGTATGACAAGACCAAGATAGAAGAGGGATATGAACGGATAGATTCCCTCCAGAGTGTGATCCTGGACGGGGACGGCATACAGATCCAGGACACGGTGGGTGAATTTCCCCGCGCCATGTATAATATATCTAAGATCACGATATATTATTTCGCAACACCGACGGAGGAGGTTCATGATGAGATCTATGAAAATATACATGGTAAAGTGCCGCAGGAACAGCTTGCGGATTATCTGGAAGAGGTCTCAATGGGCAAGATAGAGGTGGATCTGGGAGAGTATATGAAAGAGTAGTACAGCATGGTATTAACTTTATTATATCTGGCGAAACACTATTTAAGAACCAGTCTTTGGTATATAACGCATATCTCTTACATTATAGACAGTGATGAATGCCGACGGGTCTTCCTTGATAACATATTGCATCAATTTCTGATATTCGTTCTTATCAACGATCGTGATGATCTCCGTCTGGGGCGTACCGCCATATGCGCCCCTTGCTTCGTAGATCGTCGCACCGCTTTTTAGAGTATATAATATCCAGTCGCGGATCTGTTTCTCCTTATCCTTTGATATGATACAGACTCTTCTCTTGATATTCTGTCCGAAGATGAAATGATCCAGCACCATGCCATTCAGATAAGTTCCCAGGACACTCAGCACTACTGTCTTCTTATCATACACGAATGCCGAACTCAATGCCACTAACATACCGCTGACGCTCATAGCTTTGCCCAGATCCATATGCAGATATCGGTTCATTATCTTCGCAACAATATCAAGCCCGCCCGAGGATGCGTTCATGTTAAAAAGAATACTAAGCCCTATGCTGACCGTGAAGATATAACATGCTACGTCAAGCAGGGCGTCACCGGAGATCGAGCCGTTATCCGGCAGCAGGATCTCAAAGATACCGATGAATACCGGGAGCAGAATAGAAGTATATACCGTCTTGAAGCCGAATTCGTGTCCGCAGAGCAGGAATCCGGCGATCAGCAGGATAATATTCAGGATCATAGTGATCGCGGACACGGATAAGGGAATGAAATTGGATAATACGATCGCCAGGCCGGACACGGAACTGACTGCCGCGTGGCTTGGGATCAGAAAGAAAAATACGGCTGCTGCAATGATCAGCGTGGCGATTGTCATTATGAGTAATTCTCGGATCGTTTTCTTCATTTTTTATGGTCTCCTTCCCTTTTTATATTTTCATTATAACATGGGGGGAACCAGAGAAAAAGAAGAAAAATCCCATTTCTTATTCATAGATAATACAATCCAATTGTTTTGTAACATCTTCTAATTTCTTTTCCAATTCTTCCTGAACCTGTTTGTTGTGTAACTGCATTGCCAGCCGTATCTGCATGTTCAGCGCGCACTGCTGATCTTTCAAGCAGGTGAATTTGGTTTTGCGGATTCCAGATGAGGAATTCGCTGTCTGATTATTTTCCATAGATTCCAACTCCTTTGATCTGATAGATGTGTATTATGGTGTACTTGGATATCATAAATGAAAAAGATAAACTTAACTTAAACTCAGCCTGACAAAATGTGAAAAAACTGTTAATTCCCGGATGAAGTGCATTTCTTTATATTCAGTTTAAATTCTCATGTTATAATCAAAATGTATTTTATGAATCTGGGAGGTAGATGCATGTTTCAGTTATTAGTCGTGGATGATGACAAGAATGTCCGGCGTTTTTTGTCCGCCGTTCTTTCCCATGCCGGATATAAAACTTTTCTGGCAGTTTCAGCGAAAGAAGCTCTTCCTATCATGGAGAAGAATAAAATAGATCTGATCATTCTTGATATCATGCTGCCTGACATGGACGGATACGCTTTCGCTGAATTGCTCCGGGGCTGCGGCAATGACATTCCCATATTGATGCTGTCGGCAAAGCAGCAGCCCCAGGATATCAGACAGGGATTCTTATCCGGCACGGACGATTACATGACCAAACCCGTGGATGAAGAAGAGATGCTCCTGCGCATCAAAGCGTTGCTCAGACGGTCGAAGATCGTGTCTGAGCGCAGCCTTACGATCGGGAATACCACTTTAAACTATGACGCCTTATCTGTAAAATGCGGATCTGAGGAATGGGTACTGCCTCAGAAAGAGTTCTATCTTCTGTATAAGCTTTTATCATATCCCAACCAGATCTTCACCCGGATACAGTTAATGGAAGATATCTGGGGACCGTCCTCGGATTCCTCGGACGCTACCGTCAGCGTACATATTAATCGTCTCAGGAACCGCTTTGAGAATTGTCCGGATTTCTCGATCATCACGATCCGGGGGCTTGGATATAAGGCGCAGATCACGGAGGGTACACTATGAAAAAAAGAACCGGATTTCCTACGAATATCGTATTGCTCAGCGCCGGGATCATTTTCATTCTTCTTACGCTGACGATGTTTATCAGTAATGCCGTCATTATCTTTTTGTTAGAGCATGGAATTATGGACACGCCCCCTCACCCGGGCTCTCTGCTTCCATTTCTGCTCCGAACCGCTGTCATCAGTATATTAACGGGAACGATCCTTACTCTATGTATCGGGCATGTTCCGCTGCGGCCCCTTTATAAGCTCATGCATGCCATTCATTCTGTATCTGAGGGGAATTTTCAGACTAAAATTTATTTGGAACACCCAAAAGAGTTTCGGAAATTGTCCCATTGTTTTAATCAAATGACGGAGGAATTGGCAGGGATCGAAATGCTGCGATCAGATTTTATCAATAACTTTTCACATGAGTTTAAGACTCCGATGGTTTCTATTCTTGGATTTGCCAATCTATTAAAAAAGGGAGATCTGACTGCTGAAGAACAGGCGGAGTATCTGGATATCATCATTGAGGAAGCCAAACGGCTGACTGCGCTCTCCGCCAATGTCCTTAATCTGTCTAAGGTGGAAAGTATGTCGTTTTTAACGGATCCTACGAGCTTTAATGTAGGGGAACAGATTCGTGAATGCGTCTTATTATTGGAAAAGAAATGGACAGAAAAGGAGATTTCTTTTCACTTTCATCTGTCGGAACAGAAGATGGACGGTAATGAGCAGTTATTAAAGCAGGTATGGACAAACCTTATAGACAATGCCATAAAGTTTTCATCGGAAAAAAGTGAGATCATCCTGTCAATGGAGACAGAGAGTGATTCCTTTACCGTAACGATAACGGATCATGGTTTGGGGATGGATGAGAAAACGCAGCATAGTATCTTTGATAAATTCTATCAGGGTGATCCTTCTCATTCCTCTGAGGGAAATGGACTAGGGCTTGCTATTGTGAAAAAGATCGTAGAATTGCATCGTGGAACGATCACGGTAAAGAGCCAGCCTATGCAGGGAAGTAGTTTTACGGTTATGCTGCCGGTGTCGCCGATAACTGCGAATCATACAGCGCTTTCCATTGACTGAATGGGAAGCGCTGTAATAATGTATGTTAATAAAATTGATCAATGATCTTTCTGTAATCATTCGGTGTCATGCCGACTTTTTGTTTAAATATTTTGCTGAAATACCGTGTGTTAGGATATCCGATCCGGATTCCGATCTCATTGATATGCAAAGATGTTGTTTTCAGTAAATTCTTTGCTTTTTCAATTCGTAATTCTGTAAGGATCTCAGTAAAACTCCGGTCGGTCTGCTGCTTTAAGAGTTTGCTGATATAGGGTATGCTTCTGTGGAATTCATCGGACAGATAATGAAGGCTGAGCGGCTTTTCATAATTGCTGTTGATAAAATCCATAATCTGTTTCACCAGATAGTTGTTGTGCATATTTTTTTCGGAAAGGATCAATACATCCTGGGGATATCGGATGTTAGCTGGTGCACAGGTGGCATCTATGATCAATGTCCCCTCATTGCCTGCATCTTCCTGGTCCTTTTCACAATCCCTCTTTTCAGAAGAATCCTCTGACGGAGGATCCTTCTTATCATCATCCTGATTCAAAATATAGTCATTGGCTTCCATAATGATCTCAGGAGACAAACGTTTCCGGAAAAGGACAAGGGTACT
>Ga0209064_1000990_pt1 | contig 53685 bp, 49 predicted proteins | sample Inofromicrocosms_FD_187498 | JGI IMG/M metagenome (GOLD analysis project Ga0209064, IMG submission 187498) | Mouse cecum microbial communities from Vienna, Austria - Inoculum for glucosamine and mucus D2O microcosms (SPAdes) (version 2) | ecosystem: Host-associated > Mammals > Digestive system >...
TCTTTGAAGGTTACGCAACGCGCAGAAGGATAATGCAGTAGATAACTAACTAAATCGTAACCTATTACTATCAAGAGCAATTAACCTACGCTCATTTCCAATAAATTACACTCTTTTCGTAACTTCACCATGCAAGTATACGACAGCCAACCTGCTATTATTAGCGATCCCGTTAGGGCCCATAGCGAAGTTCTAAGCCTCATTTCTTTTCCATTAAAAAGTTATTCATTTTTTGTAGCTCTGCAATTAACGCATCTTTCTCTGCAATTTGTATTTTAAGTCCTTTATTTTCAATACGCAACTGAATTAGTTCATCATGCTCGCTCCTATTTGTACTGATGTTAGCATTACCAAACATAGCTGCCTGCGCGGTACCATTTCCCTCTGCTTTGTTGTCTATTATCATTGGAACTATTTCTTCCTCATCAAAGAAATAACCGACACGCACGCCAAGACCTTTAGCGAGCGCCTCTATTGTGCTTACATTTGTTTCTCCTCCTTTTAAAATTTTATCAAGAGTTACACGTGTAAACCCTGCTTTTTTAAGAAGTTCGGCTTTTGTCATTTTAAGGTCAGCTATCCTCCGATTTATCTTATCTACGTTTACCATATAAATTAGTGTATAGGATAATATGTTAATGACGTTTGAAATGTAAGCGATAATTTGTATAGATGTATACTGTCGCTTATCTTTGCATCGTGGTTAAGTCATAAACAAAAATGACACCTACGAAACAATCGCAAATATAAATAAAAGATATGACAACTGCAACACTACCACGAGATGAAAAGATGAAACCGTTTTGCCGTTATGGAGGGCCGTTGATGATTTCAAAGGTTCGACGTGGGCTCCTGATCTGGTCAAGTATGGCGACAGGTGCAGTGGCGGTCTTATGGAGCCTTTTCAGCTTTGCGCCCGTTTTTGGAGGCTGATGCCTTTAGTTGGCGGATAGACCGAGTTCCAAGGCCACTTTGTGCATGTATGTGAGTGCAGCCTCGCGTTCGTTGGGGATGCTTCCGTCAAGTATGGCATTTTTGATGCGCTCCTTTATTACGCCTACCTCGCGCGACGGGCCAAGACCGAAGAACGACATTATTTCTTCGCCTGATACCGGCGGCTGGAAGTTGCGAATGCGGTCTTTTTCCTCAAGCTCCTCCATCTTTTTACGTACGAGTACGAAGTTGTCGAGGAAGCGCCGCACCTTTTCTTGATTCTTGGAGGTGATATCGGCTTCACACAGTATCATGAGGTCCTCGATGTCGTCGCCGGCATCAAATAGGAGGCGGCGTACGGCAGAGTCGGTGACTTCGTCCTCGACAAGGGCTATGGGGCGCATGTGCAACTCGACTAACTTCTGCACGTACTTCATTTTCTCGTTAAGCGGCAGCCTCATGGCGCGAAATATGCGGGGCACCATTTTTGCTCCTATGAAGTTGTGATTGTGAAAGGTCCATCCGGTTTTCTGGTCCCAGCGCTTTGTGACGGGCTTGGCTATGTCATGGAGAAGCGCGGCCCATCGCAGCCATACATTGTCGCTTTTGCGGGCTACGTTGTCGACCACGGTGAGCGTGTGCTGGAAATTGTCCTTATGCCCGCGGCCGTTTATAATCTCAACCCCTTTCATCGCATGGAGTTCAGGCATTATATAGCTTAACAGACCGCACGCTTCGAGCAGTTCCCATCCGATCGAGGGCACGGGCGAAGCCATGATCTTCATCAGTTCGTCGGCTATGCGCTCGCGCGATATGATATTTATGCGTCCGGCGTTGCGGGCTATGGCGTCAAATGTATCGTCATATATTGTGAAGCCGAGCTGTGTGGCAAAACGGATGGCCCTCATCATGCGCAGTGGATCGTCGCTGAATGTTATGTCAGGGTCAAGCGGTGTGCGTATAATCTGGCGGTCCAAATCACCTATGCCGTCGTACGGGTCTATAAGCTGACCGAAGTTGTCGGCATTTACACATATAGCCATGGCGTTTATGGTGAAGTCGCGCCGGGCAAGGTCATCGTCGAGAGTGCCGTCTTCCACTACGGGTTTGCGGCTGTCATGGCTGTATGACTCACGTCGTGCGCCTACAAACTCGAGTTCTATGCCACCGTGTTTGACCTGAGCTGTGCCGAAGTTTCTGAACACGCTGCAGTGCGAGCCTTTGCCAAGTCTATGCGCTACGGCTTCGGCAACCTCGATGCCGCTTCCTACCGTAACGAAGTCAATATCCTTGGAGTGACGGTGAAGAAAGAGGTCGCGCACATATCCGCCCACGACGTAGCATGGACGCGACATGCTGTCGGCCACCGAGGCTACGGTGTGAAATACCGGAGAATCTATTTTGTCGGCAATCAGCATCTGGCAGAAATTTTATTATATCAAATCAATAATCTGTTCAGGAGCATCGGTGATGCGTTCAAGACCGCCGGATGTCACGATATATGTGTTTTCTACGCCTACAGCGCCTACATGTGGAATTACAAACTTCGGTTCCAATGCTATGACATTGTGCTCTGCGAGTATGTCACGGCTGCGTGGGGCAATGACGGGTAGCTCGTTTATCTCGATACCTACCCCGTGTCCTATAAAGCCTGCTTTCTGCTTATGTCCCATGAAGTAACGTTCGAGACCGTGTCGCTCTACAATCGACATGGCGAGTTCATACAGTTCGGCTGCCGGTGTACCGGGTTTTCCCGCTTTCTCCAGAGCACGGCATATCTCGATCGAGCATTGGTGGGCCTCCATGGCTTTATCGTCAAGCTTTCCACAGGAGAACACTCGGGTCATATCGGTCATGTAGCCGGTGAAGTTGCCGTTGGAGTCGACCATCACCGACATGCCGGGGGTTATGACCGTGCCGTCGGCGCCTACTGGCAATGACGGGTCAAGGCCCGCGCCACCCATCGCGAAATCGTAAGGAGTGGGAGAGTCGGCATTGTCTCCCGCCAATATGTTTGACATGAAAAACTCCATAGAGTCACCGGCAATGCGGAATATGCCCAGACATCCTTCAAGTCGTGAGGCGCGCTCGATTTCGATCTGAAGTTCGATGTCGGTCATGCCCTCTCTGTATAGGCGCGGTATGAGGTCATACACGTGTTGATGCCTGATGCCTGATCGACGCAACTGTTCAAGTTCGAAGTCGGTTTTTACCGATCGTACCGATTTTATAATAGGCGATGCGTCGACAGGTGTTACTCCGGGGAATGCGTTTACAAGCCGCCGGTAGCTTATGACGTCAAGCGAACTTAACTCGTATCCCATAACTGCGGGCAGCCCGACTCCGGCTTCCGACAACAGACCTGCAATCTGCTCCGGCTTGCGGATGTATTGCACTTTATCGTCGGTTATGCCTTCGGGACGGCGAATGAAGTATGTGGCTGTGCCGGTTGCCGGTATGTATACATAGCCGCTGAATACCCTGCCTGATGTATAATATATATTGGCATTATCGGATATAAGCACGGCATCCATGCCACAGGTCCTTATGGCGTTCTGTAGCTTTGAGATCCTGAGGTTTATCTCTTCTGCCGGAGTAAGAGCGTGTAGTGTCATTTTGATTGATGTCAAATTAATTACTTTCTGTCGAAACGAATGTGATACCCAATTGTTCAACGTCGGGCAATGTATCAAGTCGCATGATGTGTCTTACTGTTATCGTGTCGCCTCTTGACAGCCGGGTGATACCGTGTACGGTGTCGCTGTACTGGTATGTGGCTCCGAAGCCGTTGCCATACCAGCGGCCATAGATGTCGGCCAACCGCAGATTAAGGGTGTCGCGGCTTGTTGTTTGAACTCCGCTTCGTCGCGTCAATTCGAGCCACAGGTTGCTGTACGGATAGTTGTTGTTATGGCGTACGGCTACTGTAAGTGTACCGGTGGCTACTGAGTCGGCAATATCGGTGATGAAAGACAGAGTGTCGTCATAAATCCATCCCGACGGTGACAGATTGCGAAATTCGCTGTAGTCATTCTGTCGGGAAGAACATGCTCCCAGACCGATTGAAAACAGCACCGTCATATACACTCCGAGGAGCTTATTCATCGGTTTTCGGTGAAGTGGGTTTCTTGTTTTCCTTATGTTGCGCGCCTGTCTCTCCGTTGCGTTGCGCATTTTGATTTTGGCGGCGGTTGTTGTCTCCGCGGGAGGAGCGATCGTTTCTCGGCGGCCTGTTGCCTCCGTTGTTCTCGCGTTGTCCCGGCTGACGATTGCCGCGCTGCTGCGACGGAGTGCCTTTTTTCTTTTTCTTCTTGGCTTTGTCAAAGCGGGTAACACTGTCCTGCCCTACGAGGTCGACAAACTCCGTGCGCTCCTTCTGCTTTTCTGACCCTTCGACATTGAGCTTTTCGGGCTTCTCTCCACGTTTGTTCATGTTGATGATGTCGAAGACTCTGTCGGCGCTGACAGTCACCAGATTGGCCGGCACAGACTTGTCGGTCGAGTATGTCATCTCGCGTTTGAATATGTCGGTCTTGAAGTGGTAGTAAGTAGAGTCGGCTGTCTCAAGTGCTATTTCACGCGAAGGCATACGCTTTATGCTTTCCACATAGGTGTCCACCTCAAAATTGAGACAGCATTTGAGTTTGGCGCACTGACCTGCGAGTTTCTGCGGGTTAAGCGATATGTCTTGGTAACGAGCGGCACTTGTGGCTACCGATACGAAGTTGGTCATCCAGCTTGCGCAGCACAGCTGGCGTCCGCACGGACCTATGCCTCCTATGCGTCCGGCTTCCTGCCGTGCTCCTATCTGTTTCATTTCGATGCGCACCTTGAATGTCTCGGCAAGGACTTTTATAAGCTGCCTGAAGTCAACACGTTCGTCGGCTATGTAGTAGAATATGGCTTTGTTGCCGTCGCCCTGATACTCGACGTCGCCTATCTTCATGTTGAGTTTGAGGCTTTCGGCTATTTTCCGGGAACGTATCATTGTATCGTTCTCCTTGGCCTTGGCTTCCTCGTATTTTTCGAGATCGGCGGGTTTGGCCTTGCGAAATATGCGACGTATCTCGGCATCAGGTTTTACATTGGCTTTTTTCATCTGCAGGGCCACAAGCTGACCGGTAAGGGTAACCTGACCTATGTCATGGCCCGGAGATGCCTCTACCGCTACCATATCGCCTATGGCGAGGTCAAGATTGGCGCTGTTTTTATAAAAGCCTTTGCGGGTATTCTTGAACTGGACTTCGACCATGTCAAAGTCGGCATAACCGCCGGGAATGTCATCGAGCCAGTTGTAACAATGCAACTTACCCCGCGGCGGTGTATTGCGGCATTGGTTGCAGTTGTCTTTATCTTCTTTTCCCATAACGGTGAATTGCGGTTTGATTATTTAGCTACGCTTACGGCACGAGTCTCGCGAATCACGGTTATTTTCACTTGTCCGGGATAAGTCATCTCGTCTTGAATACGCTTGGCTATTTCTGCTGACAGACGTTCGGTTTCGGCATCGTCGATCTTGTCTGCTCCTACTATGACACGCAGCTCACGACCGGCCTGCAAGGCATAAGTCTTTACAACTCCGGGGTAGGAGAGTGCAAGACGCTCAAGGTCGTTAAGACGCTTGAGGTAGGCTTCGACTATCTCCCGGCGTGCTCCGGGACGGGCACCCGAAATGGCGTCGCACACCTGTACTATGGGTGCGAGCAGTGTGGTCTGTTCGATTTCATCGTGGTGAGCACCGATGGCATTGCATATCTCGGGCTTTTCCTTGTACTTTTCAGCCAGTTTCATGCCAAGTAGTGCGTGGGGCAGTTCCGGTTCTTCATCAGGCACTTTGCCTATGTCGTGCAGTAGTCCTGCGCGGCGTGCCTTCTTGGGGTTAAGGCCGAGTTCCGCAGCCATTATAGCACACAGATTGGCTGTCTCGCGTGAGTGCTGGAGCAGGTTCTGTCCGTAGCTCGAACGATACTTCATTTTTCCTACAAGCCTTATGAGGTCAGGATGCAGGCCGTGTATTCCGAGATCGATCGTGGTGCGTTTTCCTGTTTCCACAATCTCTTCCTCTATTTGTTTGCGTACTTTGGCCACAACCTCTTCGATGCGTGCCGGGTGGATGCGTCCGTCGGCAACGAGCTGGTGCAGGGCTAAACGGGCTATCTCACGGCGCACGGGGTCGAAGCCTGAAAGCACGATGGCGTCGGGAGTGTCGTCGACTATTATCTCTATGCCTGTAGCAGCTTCGAGAGCTCGTATGTTGCGGCCTTCACGGCCGATTATGCGGCCTTTGATGTCGTCGGAGTCTATGTGAAATACGGTTACCGAATTTTCAATGGCGGTTTCCGTAGCCACACGCTGTATCGACTGCACTACTATGCGCTTGGCTTCCTTGTTGGCGGTCAGCTTGGCCTCATCCATTATGTCGTTTATATAGCCGGCTGCAGCGGTTTTTGCTTCGTCGCGCAGTGACTCGATAAGACGTTCTTTCGCTTCATCGGCCGACAGCCCCGATATGTGCTCAAGCGCTTCCTGAGCGCTGCGTGTGAGCTTGTCGAGTTCAACCTTTTTATCGTCAAGGGCGGCTTCCTGAGCGTCAAGACCTGCTTTTGCAGCGTCGATTTCGTTGCGTCGGCGGGCAAGTTCGCCTTGCTGCTGGTTAAGCTGGAGTTCGCGCTGTTTTACGCGGGCTTCCGACTGCTGTATTTTGGATAGCCGTGAATTGGCCTGCTTCTCCGCCTCGGCCTTTATCTGGAGCTCTTCCTCCCGCACTTCAAGCATTTTTTTCTGTTTAAGCATTTCCGCTTCCTGACGGGCTTCGTCAACTATTATCTTGGCTTGAGTGCGTGCCGATCTTTTCTGAATTATAACGGTGATCACTACAGCAAGAATTGCTGTTATCACCGATACTGCGATGTATATAAAAATGTTGTACATGATATGTGAGTTAATGATTAGTCACAATAAAATAAAAATGCACTGACAATCCTGCCTGAAGGCCGATTGTAAGTGCGGTTAAACGTTAAAAAATATGCTCTACCATATGACGGAGTCATTCGACTTTCAGCAGTATCCGGTCGAGTTCTTCCTCGAATTTACGCAACACTTCGTCCGTGTTCTCGTTTTTGCGCTGTTCGAGCACATAGAGCTTGGCAAAGTGTACGGCCACCATTCCTAACACGTCCTTTGACGTCTTGTCCTGCGGCTTGTCGCCCATCCACTTGCTCCACACGCGGTTTACGTAGTATTCGGCAAGTCTTACGGCTTCTTCGTCTTTTCGGGTAACCTGCATGCCTATGTGGGCAAGGTCGGCTACCTTTATGGTTATATTCAGTTTATCTTTCATTGCATCATTCGCTTAATTCCGAGATGCATCTGTCGATTTCCCGCACTAATTTGGTTAACTTGGCCCTGCTTGACTCTACGTCGCGGCGGTCGGGGTGAGCTATTGTGACAACGGTCAGATATTCGATGCGGCTTTTAAGCTGTCTTATCTCTTCATTAAGACGTGTCACGGTCTGTTCCAACTCTTTGACGCGGGCTTCAGCGCTTGTTTTCCCACGGAGCACTTCATTGTAGCGCTCGGTCAAAAACTCCGTTTTACGGCTGATACGTTGCAGTGTCTGCTGTAAATCGCTCGCCATTTATACCAAATTTTTACAAAAGTAATACAAATATCTTATAATACAATAGTTTTGGCTTAAAATTTATCATCACCGATGTACGGTATACGCTGTCACAGTACGGGACTGAGAAGCCTGAACATTGATTCTTTGGCCTTTTGCCATGCCGGACGCTTGCGCCACATTGAAGTGCTCAGGCGAGTACAGTTGTTGAGATCATCGAAGAATATATCGCTTAGTTCCGAGTTGATTTCCCGTGAATATATGAAGATGTTGCTCTCAAAATTGTGTTCGAAACTGCGGAAATCAATATTGGCCGAACCTACCGAGGCAAACTCGTCATCGACGAGTACGGTCTTGGCATGCAGCATGCCGGCGTCATAAAGATATACCTTTATGCCGGCAAGCATACACTCCATGATGTAGGAGTAGGAGGCATAGGTAAGTATTTTGGAGTCGCTTTTGGCCGGCAGCATCAGTCTTACGTCCACTTTGGCGAGTGCTACCGCCTGAAGCGTGCGCAGCAGACTTTCTGTGGGCAGAAAGTATGGAGTCTGTATGAATACGCGTTTTCGTGCATTGGCTATGGCTTTCTGAAATACCATGGCTATATTGCTCCATTGGCTTGTGGGGCCGCTTGTCATCATCTGGATACCGGCGTTGAAGCGTGGCTTGTCGCGACGTGACGTATTGGCGCTCTCGTCAAGCAATGACTGTCCCATGAAGCTCCAGTCAACGGCAAATGCATATTGCAGGCCGCCTACAGCCGGTCCGGTTATGCGCATGTGGGTGTCACGCCATACTCCATATGGCACACCTTCGATGTATCGGTCGGCTATATTCATTCCTCCGATATAGCCGGTCTCTCCGTCGATTATGACGAGCTTGCGGTGGTTTCGCCAGTTTATGCGGGTTGCAAATACCGGAAATGTGACTCTGAAAAATGGGTAGACGTCTATTCCTGCATCAGACATTCGCTTGAAAAACTTGGTTTTGGTCGACAGAGAGCCTATGTGGTCGTAAATGATTCTTACTTTTACTCCTTCGCCGGCTTTTTTTATGAGTATGTCGGCTATGGTGTTGCCGATTTTGTCATCTTTAAATATGTAATATTCGAGATGTATGTATGAGTGCGCGTTCTGAAGGTCGGCTATGAGCGCGTCAAATTTGGCGCGACCCGATGTGAATATGTCTATTTTGTTGCCGGGGTAGTATATCGACCCGTTCAGAGTGCGGGCCATCTTGATCTGCTGTTTGCTCGCCTGAGTCAGCGTCAGCGAGGCTATGTCGATGCTTTTGAACGACTCACGCTTGCGGAGCCGGCGGCGGTTGCGCCTTGTTATCATGCGGGTGTTTTTAAGGCTTCTTCCGAAGAATATGTAGAGTACCGCACCGAAGACGGGTACCATCAGCAACACCGTAATCCAAGCCAATGACTTGACCGGATTGCGGTTTTCCGACAGCACCACGGCGATAAGGCTTATTATCGTACCTATGTAGGCTGCCATCAATACGATGTAGTACCATGCCATTTTTGTAGTAAATCGTGATGATAATAGCCGCTAAGATAGTAAAAAGAAATCAATCAAAAAAGTATCGGCGCAAAAAGCCGTGTTAAATGATATGCGCTGACATGAAAAACGGGAAAACGTCATCGCGACGTTTTCCCGTACGTTATGAATAGTATTTTGGAATTGATTATTCTTCAGCTAAAACTTCGAAGGGAAGCTCAACAGCGACTTCCTTGTGAAGGTTGATGGTGCAAGAATATTTGCCGGGTTCTTTAATGGAGCCTTTGATGACAATAAGCTTGCGGTCAACATTCTGTCCGAGTTTTTCAAGAGCCTCGGCGATAGTGGCGGCGTTTACCGAGCCGAAGATGGTGCCGGCGGCGCTGGTCTTGGCTGTGATGGTAAGAGCTACTTTTTCGAGCTCTGCAGCCAAAGCTTCTGCGTCGGCCTTGATTTTTGCGAGCTTGTGAGCGCGCTGACGCTGATTTTCAGCAAGTACTTTAAGAGCCGATTCAGTAGCTATCACTGCCTTGCCCTGAGGGATGAGGTAGTTACGGCCGTAGCCGTTTTTTACTTCAACGACATCGTCCTTGTAGCCTAAACCGGTGATGTCTTCTTTCAATATAATTTTCATAATTACTGTCTGTTGTTAAGATTATTTCATCAAGTCGGTTACGTAGGGAAGCAGTGCCAAGTGACGGGCGCGCTTTACAGCCTGTGCCACACGACGCTGAAACTTGAGCGAAGTGCCGGTGATACGGCGGGGAAGCAATTTGCCCTGCTCGTTGAGGAACTTCTTGAGGAATTCGGGGTCTTTGTAGTCGATATACTTGATGCCGCTTCTCTTAAAACGACAATATTTTTTCTTCTTTACGTCCACTGAAAGCGGAGTGAGATAGCGAATTTCTGATTGAGCCTGTGCCATGATTTAGTCCTCCTTTTCTTCTACGGGTGAATTTTGTTTTGCACCTTTAAGCGTGCGGCGTTTGATTGCATACTCGTGAGCGTATTTGTCGAGACGGAAAGTCAAGAAACGCAATACGCGCTCGTCGCGACGGAACTGAGTCTCGAGCTTCTTGATGACATCAGGATTTGCATCAAATTCTACAAGGGTGTAGAAGCCGGTCGACTTCTTCTGGATGGGGTAGGCGAGTTTGCGCAGTCCCCAGTTTTCTTCGTTGACAATTGTTCCGGCGTTTTCGGTAATAACGCCTTTGAACTTGTCTACCGCTTCCTTCATCTGAGCATCAGACAAAACGGGAGTTAAAATGAAAACGGTTTCGTAGTGGTTCATACTAATTACGTTGTTTAATATAAGTTTTTAAAAAGCGACGGCAAAGTTACGACTTTTTCCGGCTTAATGCAAGTGAATGAGCAAAATAATATTTTAAAAATTAACATAATGCCTCAACATAAAGCTTCACGACCGATATCCCCGACAAATAGTGGGTCAACTGCAAATCCCGATTGAACTGTTGGAAGCCCGCAGAAATGTAGGGGCGCCAGTAGTACGGCGCCCGCAAATCAGGAGGGCCGTATGTCGTGGTGAATCCTGAATGCCATTTGTGCGGAAATTTTGCAGAAGCCCATTCGGATTGCAGCCGTACGCTTTGGTGCCGTCCCGACAAGCATACGTGGAATTTAACAACCGATTTTTTACATTGACCCTATGCTTCACGTAGCTAGTCTCGAATTTGAATAGTGACCCTGTTTGCGTTATAATCAAACCGATGGTTGCTGTAGTCCGGTTCATTGTTGATAGCTCACACAATATTCGTACTCTTGTAAGATATCCATCTGCCTTTTAAAAGAAGAAGGTAGGAATACATTGTATTGGTGGTCTTGCCGTTTTTTTGTCAATTCATAATATTTACGAGGGGGATATACCGTATCGCTGAGGTCTTATCTCTTATTTCTAAAGTTGGACGCAGTCATATATCGAACCCCATAATCTTGTTGTTGAATGTGCCATTATGAAAAAAGGACCGGTCGCAGATGACCGGTCCTTCGTGAGATAAAAGCGAGTCGCTTATTTCTTGATGTAGGCTTTGACGAGAGCAAGCACTGCGGGAGCGGTGAAGCCGAATTTCTCGTCGAGTACCTTGTAAGGTGCGGATGCGCCGAAGTGGTCGAGGCCGAATACTTCGCCGTGAGCACCTACTACGCCGCGAAGAGTAGAGGGCAGACCGGCGGTGAGGCCGAATATCTTGCCGTCGGCGGGAATTACGCTGTGACGGTAGGCTTCAGGCTGGCACTCGAACAATCCGATAGATGGTACCGACACAACGCGGGCGGCAACGCCTTCAGCGGCAAGCTGGTTGGCTACCTCCACGAGCAGCGATACTTCCGAGCCGTTGGCTACGAGAGTTACGGCAGGGTTTGCTGCGTCTACAACCACATAGCCTCCCTTTTCTGCGCCGAGGGCTTCCTGATAGCGGTCGCCGCTGCTTGCAGGCAGGTCGGGTATGTCCTGACGGCTGAGGATGAGTGCGGTAGGAGTCTTGTCGTTCTCCATGGCCATCTTCCAGCATACCGAGGTCTCGGCAGCGTCGCCGGGGCGGAGTACGAGCATGCTGGGCTCGCCTTTGAAGTTGCGGAGCTCTTCCATAAGACGTATCTGTGCTTCCTGTTCCACGGGTTCGTGGGTAGGACCGTCTTCGCCTACGCGGAATGCGTCGTGAGTCCATATGTATTTTACGGGCAGTTCCATGAGGGCGGCCATGCGCACTGCCGGCTTCATGTAGTCGGAGAATACGAAGAATGTGCCGCAGGCGCCTATCACACCTCCGTGGAGGGCTATACCGTTCATGAGGGCGGCCATGGTAAGCTCGGCCACACCGCAGTGAAGGAATGCGCCTGTGAAGTCGCCGTTGGCGAGCGGAGTCGTATTCTTAAGGAATGCGTCGGTCTTGTCGGAGTTTGCGAGGTCAGCCGATGCTACAATCATGTTGCCTACCTTCTTGGCCAGTTCGGCAAGTACGTCAGCCGAAGCCTGACGGGTTGCGATGTTCGGTTTGTGTGCAATGGCTTTCCAGTCTATTTCGGGAAGTTTGCCGGCAAGGTATCCGTCAAGAACGGCTGCCTGTTCGGGATTGGCTGCGCGCCAAGCCGCTTCGGCCTCGCGGCGTGCCTTTACCTCTTCGCGGAGGAGGGCTGCACGGTCGTCATACAACTTCTTTACGTCGTCCCATATGTGCCAAGGATCGGCAGGGTCTGCGCCGAGGTTTTCCATTGTCTTTTCGTAACAAGCTCCTGACTTGCTGAGCGGGTTGCCGTGAGTAGAGCATTTGCCTTCGTACGAAGCGCCGTCGGCGGTGACTGCTCCGCGACCCATCACGGTCTTGCCTATTATAAGGGTAGGACGGTTTTTCTCTTCTTTGGCAGCCTCGAGCGCTCCTGCCATAGCAAGCGGGTCGGTGCCGTCGACTTCGATAACGTTCCAGTGCCATGCGCGATATTTGGCGGCGGTATCTTCTGTTGTCACCGCATTGGTCTCGGTCGAGAGCTGTATGTCGTTGCTGTCATAGAACATGATGAGATTGCTCAGACCGAGGTATCCGGCCAAACGGCCTGCTCCCTGAGAGATTTCTTCCTGAACACCGCCGTCAGAGATGAAAGCGTATGTTTTGTGAGCGATCCAGTCGCCGAAGCGAGCCTGAAGGAAGCGTTCGGCAATGGCGCAGCCTACAGCCATAACGTGGCCTTGACCGAGCGGGCCGGAAGTGTTTTCAACACCGCGTTCAGGATGTACTTCGGGGTGTCCGGGAGTCACGCTGCCCCACTGACGGAACTCCTTGAGCTCGTCAATAGTGTATTTGCCGGTAAGGGCAAGTACGGCGTAGAGCATCGACGACATGTGACCGGGATCAAGGAAGAAGCGGTCGCGTGCGATCCATGTGGGATTGTCAGGATCGGTCACTAAAAAAGATGAGTAAAGGACATTTACAAAGTCAGCGCCTCCCATAGCGCCTCCGGGATGTCCCGATTTCGCTTTTTCTACCATAGACGCGGCCAACACTCTTATGTTGTCGGCGGCGCGGTTCATCAGATCTTTATTCATGAATTACTGTTATGAGGTAAAATAGTTGGATAGTTTGGTTTTTACAGATAGAGTTGCTCCTCTTCGGTCACGGGTATGTCAGTGTTGACATTCTTGCTGCCGACAAGTCCGTAGAAGAGCAGATAGCCGAGACATGCCACTATGAGCCAGTAGCTGGTCATGTAACCGGCCTCTTTGGCTATGAACTGCTGGATGAGCGGAAGTACGCCACCGCCTACGACCATCATCATGAAGATGCCCGAAGCCTGTGCTGTATACTTGCCGAGACCCTCAACTGCGAGGTTGAAGATGCCTCCCCACATTACTGATGTGCACAGACCGCACAGTATGAGCAGATAAGCGCTTACCGGCACGGTGGCAACCTCGCCGTTGATGCCGCTGTATACAAATGAGGGCACGCTTACAGTGACTGATTTCGGTATGAAGATGGCTCCGATGACAAGGCCTATGGCCACTGCCGATACGGTGATGAGCTGGGCGCGGGTCGATACCTTGCCGCTGATGGCTCCGCTAAGACTGCGGCCTACAAGCATGAGAAGCCAGTATATGGCCACGATAGCACCGGCTATGGTCGATGCGTCGCCGATGACTCCGGCTCCGGTGCCTTTCTGGTCGGCAAGATAGAAGTTGAGGGTTCCGGGTATGCCGATCTCAATACCTACATATATAAATATACCGATAACGCCGAGCACCGTATGACGGAAGTTCCACGGGCTGTGGCTGTATTTGACGCTTTTATGACCGTCTTTTGACAGGTTGGGCTCGGGTATGGCCACAAATGATATGACGATAAATGCTGCCACGAACACACCCATGGCTATAAACAGCAGCGGAGTTACGGCCTGCATGGTGGTTGACTTTGTGAGCTGGCCGATAAGCGCGCCTACAAAGAACGGGGTCAAGGTTCCTGACAGGGAGTTGAGAGCGCCTCCGGTCTGGAGAAGCTGGTTGCCCTTGTTGCCGCCGCCGCCGAGCAGGTTGAGCATGGGGTTGACCACTGTGTTGAGCATGCACACACAGAAACCGCATATGAATGCGCCGAGCAGATATATTATGAAGTTCCAACGGACTGTAAATTCGCGAACAACGGCCACTCCGTTTTCGTCGACGGTGGACTGCATCGAGAACACTGGCGACTCTGTGCCGACGATGCTTGACAGATACTGTACGAAAAGACCTATTACACCGATGGCCATGGCCCAGAGTGCGGTCTTTTTGTAACCGATTTTAACCAGAAGGTTGCCGGCGGGTATACCCATAAACAGGTAGGCAAGGAAGTTCATCATGTTACCCATCATGCCTAATACACTGTTTCCTTCAAATTCATTTCCCCAGATTGTGCCGATGGGGGCGGCCAAGTTTGTGACAAAAGAGATCATTGCAAACAAGAAGAACATTGCAATGATCGCTATGAGTCGTCCGTTGGAATTGTTTTTTGTTTCCATGACTATTTCAATGATTGGTTATTGTAGTTTAGGTTAATTTCGTAAAATTAGTTATTTTTTTTGAGTGTCGGAAATCGACATGTTCTAAAACATATTGCGGTGCTTGATTTCAGTATTCGCGTTCGCCGAAAATCGTAGTGCCGATGCGTACCATGTTGCTTCCACACTCTATGGCGAGCCGGTAATCATGACTCATGCCCATGCTTATGGTGTCGCATGGCGCTCCGTCAGACGATTTGAGAACTTCCGCAAGTTTGTCATACATATTTTTTATGAGTCTGAAATCGGCGGCTATCCTGTCATTGTCATCGACGTTGCTTGCCATGCCCATGACACCCCTGACTCTGACTGCAGATAATTCGCTTAATATGCCGCTTGATGTCAGGCATTCAAATTCTTCTGGCGTAAAGCCGAACTTTGTCTCTTCACAGGCCACATGCACCTGAAGCAATACATCGACGGTGCGGCCTATGCGTTCGGCCTCCGTGTTGACAAGGCGTAGCAGACGCTCCGAGTCGATGCTGTGTATACAGGTCACATAAGGCATGACGGCCCGCACCTTGTTGGTCTGCAGATGTCCTATGAAGTGCCACTGTATATCCTCAGGCAGTTCCTTGGCTTTGTTTACAAGTTCGGTGGCGCGACTCTCTCCGAATATGCGGTGGCCGGAGCCATATGCCTGCATTATGGCCTCTGCGGGATGAAATTTCGATACGGCCACAAGCGTCACCCCTTCTGGGAGTGACGCTTTTATTGCCGATATACGTTGTCCTATTCCGTCCATGAACGTTGCGCTTATGCTTCGGGGGCGGCTTCGGTCTTGGAGAGTTTGGCCTTGTATACATCCATAATGTTTGTCTCGGCTATGGATGCTATCTCGAAGTCGGCCATTGTGCCTTTCATGCCCTCCATGAAGTTGTCGAGAGCTCCGCGAAAGTCGTTGGCCGCTACAAGTATATGTGTAGTCGTTTTCTTCTCTACAGCAGTTTTCTCGTCAAGGGTTATGAAGTTGACCTTTACGTGATACCATTTGTCGGCCGTTTCGTCCCAGAATATTTCCGATATGTTGGTGCGTTTTACAGCCGATATGGAGAAGTCGCCCGATATAAACGGGGTAAGCTCCTCGATAGTGCGTGCTTCGGCTTCGGTGAAGCTGAGCGCGTCGACCATATAGGGTTCGTTGACTTTCTTCTGCATTCCGTTTTCCATCATTTTGTCATAACGGACTTTTGTTTCAAACCAGTTGCTCATATTTTTAATACGATTGTTTTAGTTATTTTTGTTTTTTTAGATGCAAATAGGTGTGGACACAGCCTACAAAAAGTGCGCCTCCTATTATGTTGCCCAGTGTCGCGGGAATGAGATTGGCCGTTACCATCTGCAACGGTGTCACTTCGGCTCCTTCGAGCATGCCGCAGGGTATGAAAAACATGTTGGCTATAGAGTGCTCGTATCCGAGGGCGACAAATGCCATCACGGGCAGCCAGCAGCCAAACATTTTAGCGCCGCTGCTTTTGGCCGACAGCGCGAGCCATATGGCAAGGCACACGCACCAGTTGGCTCCTATGCCTTTGATAAATACGGTAATCCACGGCATCGACACTTTCGCTTGGGCTATCTTTATTATGGCGCTGTGGTAAGGCTCTGGAGCGGTAAGGCCGGTGAGATATACCATGAAATATACAAAAAGCATGGCGCCCGCGAAGTTGCCCAGATAGACGAGCGTCCAGTTGACTATGACGTCTTTCAGTGAGCATCGGCGCAGCATCCATGCAGGCATGAGAAGCGCGTTGTTGCCGGTAAACAGTTCTGCGCCGAGTACCACCACAAGTATAAGCCCTATGGGGAACATGGCTCCGCTCATCACTTTCTGCAGCGCCGGATTGGCAGCTGCGGCTTCGGGAAAACCATAGCCCACGATGAGCGACAATGTGCCGCCGAAAGCTATGTATATGCCGGCGAGAATGGTCAGTATTATAAAGCGCCCGTAGTTGCCTTGACTGAGGCGGAGTTTGTTCAGTCCTACGGTGAGGGCGCTTTCAGCTACTTCAGCGGGTGTTTTTGTTGCCATCGCTATGTGTGTGGTTACAGGCTTTCAAGTATGCGTTTGAGGACCACTTCGGCCGATATCTCGCGGTTGGCCGCTTCGGGTATGACCAGCGAGCGCGGACTTTCGATGACGTCGTCGCTTACAATCATGTTGCGTCTTACAGGCAGACAGTGCATGAAGTAGGCGTTGTTGGTAAGAGCCATCTTTTCGGCGGTGACGGTCCATGAACGGTCGGTGCTCAGTACCTTGCCGTAATTTGGGTCGGCATATGCGCTCCAGTTTTTTGCGTATACGAAGTCGGCACCCTCGAGAGCCTTGTCCTGATCATATTCGACACGTGCGCGTCCTGTAAACTCGGGTGCGAGTTCATAGCCGCGCGGATGTGTTATGACAAAGTCGTAATCGGTGGCGTTCATCCACTCGGCGAAGGAGTTGGGCACAGCCTGCGGCAGCGCCTTGGGGTGGGGGGCCCATGTCATGACTACTTTCGGACGCGGTGTAGGCTTGTACTCCTCAATCGTAATGAGGTCGGCGAATGACTGCAACGGGTGGCGGGTGGCAGCCTCCATTGAAAATACAGGACGTCCGGAGTAGCGGATAAACTGATTGATGATTTTTTCCTCATAGTCGTCGGCCTTCGACTCGAAGCGGGCAAATGAGCGTACGCCTATCACATCGCAGTAGCACCCCATGACCGGTATGGCCTCAAGCAGGTGCTCGGGCTTGTCGCCGTCCATGATGACGCCGCGCTCCGTCTCGAGTTTCCATGCGCCTTGGTTCACGTCAAGTACTATGACATTCATGCCGAGGTTCATGGCCGCTTTCTGTGTACTGAGGCGAGTACGCAATGACGAGTTGAAAAATATCATCATCAGTGTTTTGTTCTCGCCCAAATGCTTGTAGCCGAATTTGTTGGCTTTGACTTCAAAGGCTTCTTTGACGGCTGCGTCAAGATTGCCTATATCATGTACGTTTGTAAAATTTCTCATTCTATGTGAAAATATGGTGCAAGTTACTTAAATATTTCCACATAGCGGCGGTCATGCCGCGTTTTTTCATTTTTTTATCTTGTCGAGGAGCTCGTAACGGTCGAGATGCACCCGTATGCGGTCCATGGGAGGCAGCGCCATATAATCGCCGTATATGAGCCGTAGATATGAGTCGGCATTGCCGGGTACGGGAAATTTGCGGCCCTCGAATTCAGCTTCGGCAAGCGGCATCAGATCCTCTTTATGACGTACTTTTTTGCAGAAATAGCCCATTGAGTGGCGCAATATGTTGCCTGCGCCTATTGCCGATATGCTTTTAAACAGCGGCAATGTGGCGCCGCGCAGCATTTTATACAGCATATATGTGCCGCGGCTCCCTTTGCCTTGCAGCATGTTGAAATGCGCTTCCACATACTTGCGCTGTATCAGTGAGCCGAGGCGGTAGAGCTGAAGCGAGGCGGACGGTGATATATGGAATATGTCCACAAAACATCCGCGGTAGCGGAAATTGAGGTCACCGCCACAGCCTTCCTCCACAAATGACGCGAGGTCGCGCACTTTGGCGTGGGTGAGCCGATAACCGGGATCGTTTTGCGGAGTCTGCAGGATGTAGCGGTCGTTATGCTCTGTCTGCATGACTTTAATGAAGCGCTTGTAGTCTATGTCAAGCATCTCGATGTCAATATCGTCGTCCCACGGTATGAAACCTCCGTGACGTATGGCGCCGAGGCATGTGCCTGAACTGAGCCAGTAGTTTATGCCGTGGCGTCGGCATACGTCGTCGATAAACACGAGTATGTCGAGAAGACGCATCTGAAATTCCCTCAACGGGCTGCCGTCGGGATTGAAGCGTTCACGCAATTGCTCTTGTATGGCTTTGTCGATCATGGAGCTACCCTCGTTTTACATCTATAACCTCACCCGTCATAGGCGACAGCAGGGTTTTGACCGAAGCCACGGCCACCGTGCGAGGGTCGAGCAGGGTGCCTTCCGGCTCATTGCCGAAGTTTTTGACGCGCATAGGTGTTTTGGTGCGTTCGGGATTTATGCAATTGACTCTGATGCCGCTGTCAAACCACTCTTCGCTGAGTGCCTGCACAAAGTTGACTATGGCGGCTTTGAGCGACGAGTACAGGCTGTACATGGCGCGGCCGCGGGTATACGAACTTGACGTGAAGAAGATGGCGCATCCTTTTGATGCCTCCAGATATGGGTATGACTCCTTGGCCACATTGACGCAGCCGAGATAGTTGACGTCGATGCTTTTGCGCACCGTATCGTAGTCCATTACATTCAGCGGCTGGCGGTCCAGAAGGCCGGCGGTGTTGACCACATAGTCCACCCGGCCGGTCGAGGATGCGGCTTCGGCGAGCGCGGCGCTCACCGACTCAGGATTGGTGACATCGACCCCCGAGCGCCGGCTCACTGCATGGACATGCATGTCCATGTCGCGGCACAGACGGGCTATCTCATAGCCGATGCCTTCGGTGCCGCCGAATATGATCACGGTCTTGCCTTTAAGCGAGGCTTTGTCGTCGGAGGTTATGGATGAGGACATGCCTGAAAGACTTTTGAGCTGAAATAGTTTGTCAATCAGGAATATATCCTCTTTGTAGGTGAGCTTCATGTTGAACTGCTCGCCTTTGACCACGAAAATAGGCACGTCAGGCATGTACTTCAATACTACGCCGCAGTCATCGGTGGTTTTGAACTTAGGGTCGAGCAGCGCCCTGTCATATGCTTCCTTTATGACGGAGAGTTTGAAAGCCTGCGGAGTCTGTCCGTTGCGCAGAAACTGGCGCGAGGGTATTTTCACAATCTCGTCATCATCGTTGACCTGTATTATCGTGTCGGTCGTGGGCACGGCCACATCGATGGCGTCATAGCTGCCGAGCGCGTCGATGACGTCGTTGATTATACGTTCGTTGACGAGCGGTCTTACCGAGTCGTGAAATATGATGTTGCACTCGCCTTCAGGAGCGTATGCGTTGATGGCGGCGAGGCTTGATTCGTAACGCTCCCTGCCTCCGCCAAGTATTTTTTTGATTTTTCCGAAGCGGTTGTGCAGGCATATCTCTTCTATGTCGCGTTCGTAGTCGCTGTTTACGACCACGCATATCTCGTCGATACGGGCATTGAGCTGAAACATATTGATTGTATGCTCAATCACTTTCTTTCCGGCAATCTTCATGAACTGCTTGGGCGTGTTGTCGCCCATGCGTTGTCCGGAGCCTCCCGCAAGTATGACAGCGATATTTCTCATTTATTATGGGGTTACAGTATTATAAATGAAGAGTCGACGGTTGATTTCAGTTCCGACTTCAACTTGTTGGCGTTGACCGGTTTTGACACATATCCGTTAAAGCCGTTCTCCATTATGCGGTCTTTGTCAGAGGCGAATGCATAGGCGGTGACCGCGATTATAGGTACGGTTTTGGATATTTTTCTTATCTCGCAAGTTGCCTCGTATCCGTCCATGTTGGGCATATTGATGTCCATGATTATGATGTTGGGCTGATGGAGCTTGAACAGTTCCACGGCCTCCACGCCATCCCATGCATGGATGAGGTTGTAGTCGTTGGAGAGGATGGTGTCAAAGAGCAGATAGTTGCTATCGTTGTCCTCGGCCACGAGCAGTGTCAGTTTGTCTTTCTTTATTGTCTCCTTGGGTTGCGCTATGGCGGGTGCGGTCTTCAGGTCGGAGTTCTTTACTTCCTTGAACGGTATCGTGAACCAGAATGTGGATCCGAGACCGAGACCGGGCGACTCGACGCCTATAGTGCCGCCCATCTTTTCGATGATGCTCTGGCATATTGACAGACCGAGGCCGGTGCCCTGAACGAAGTCGTTGAGTTTGGTGAAGCGCTGGAACACGCTTGACTGCTTTTCGCGGTCGATGCCTATGCCGGTGTCACGTACGAAGAAGTATATGTCTTTGCCGCGCAACTCGTAGCCGAAAGTGATGCTGCCTTTTTCGGTGAACTTGCATGCGTTGGTCAGCATGTTGATGAGCACCTGCGACAGTCGGTTGCGCTCGGCTTCTATCACGCACTCTGCGGCGCCGAGGGTGAAGTTAAGCACTACCCCGGGCTTGAGGCGCAGCCTCACCGTATTTTCCAAGTTGCGTATAAGTTCGTTTAGGTCGGTAGGCTGGTATATGAATTCCAGAGTGTTGGCTTCAACCTTGGCAAGGTCGAGAATGTCGCTTATGAGCTGCAGCAGCAGTTGGTTGTTGTTCTCGATGATGCCGATGAATTTTTCTTTTTTCTCCGGCTCGTTGGTGGTGGCCAGCAGATTGGAGAAACCGACTATGGCGTTGAGCGGTGTACGTATTTCATGGCTCATATTGGCGAGGAATGCCGATTTGAGTCTGTCAGACTCGCGTGCATGCTCCTTGGCCTGAATAAGAGTCTGTTCCTGTTTTTTACGCTCGGTGATGAGCAGTAACGAGCCTGTAAGCGCTGTCGGACGGTCATTTGTGTCGACATTGTCGACGGTGGCGTTGACTTCGAGCCAGTCGGTCAGTTCTTCTCCGTTTACGAGAGTCACTACTCTGAACTCTTCTTTTATGTAGTTTACTGATCGATCCACAAGATTTTGGTAGGCTTTTCTTATGCGCGGCAGATCCTCCTTGTGTATGCGCTGAAATATCTCGTTTGAGTCAACGATGTTCTGCCCGCGCTTCTCGTCAAAGGAGCTTTGGAAGTTCATGTGGCTGAACACTCCGCCCGAGTCGCAGAATATGCGTTGTGTCTCAAGATCCCACTGCCACGGTATTATGCGTGCCACGCTGAGCGTCATCTGGAGTTGCTTGCGCGATTCGCGCAGTTCGTTCTCGGCCTTGTTCTGCTTGGTGCTGTCGATGCCGAATATCTCTATTGTGCCGGGCTGAGCGCCTTGGGTTATCAGGAAGTTATAATATGTGTCGTTGTCTTTGAAGTAGTGGGTGAATGTCACCGAGTGCCCGTTCTCCATGCCTGTCTCCACGAGTTGCTTTACATAATCCATGTTGAGGAATGTATTGGGGTCGGTGGCTATCTGTTCAAACGACTGGTTGTCTGACTTCAGTTCGATGGCCATGACTTTTTTGTTGGCTCCGGTGTGTACGGTGGCATGTCCGTAGGCTATGGGCATGTTGCGCACGAGTACGTCATGGTCACGGTAAGCATTGAGCTTGGTCGATGTCTTTATGTTCTTGATGAGAAGCAGTATGACCACGAGCACTATGACGAGTGCGCCTACAAGCAGATACCATAACAGCGCTTTCCATGCCGACTCAGGCTTGTCTATATATACTGTGTCGTCGGGACAGTTGCTTTCGGAGTAGCCGCACAGTTTCATCTGCGGATAGTTTACCACGTAGTGGAAATCATCGGGATACTCCGGATAGAAGAACGGCAGTTGTGACATTGACATTCCGGCCACCATCTCTTTAAGATAACGTTGCGTGATGTTGTGGAGTTTGTCTCTGTCGGGGTAATACCCTCCCAGTATGCCTTTGTCGAGGTATGCCTCGCGTAAGGTATATATGGGCTGTTTTGCCTGCTTGACCATTATGTAGTCGCCCGTTACGAGTGACGGATAGCCGTTGACATTTTTTTTGGTATAAAACCATGACGAGAAGAGCAGAGCCGTGCCGTTTTCGCCTCCTGTAAGATAGCTGAGCAGCTTGCCGTTGTTTTCCGCATTGCCTACGAGCCATTCATAATCTATTTCAGGATATGTAGCGGCTATATAGGAGCGTATGCTGGTGTTCAGATGACGGTTTATCGAGAGTTCGTCGGCGGCAAACACGATTCTGCCGAGTCCCGGATTCATCCGTACCATAAGGTCGATGGTCTCCTTGTACATGATCGGCGACTCAATAAAAGTGAAGTCGTAGATTTCGCGCAATTCCGACAAGGGCACGAGATCATCCTGTGTGCCGTCGTCTTCAATCGTAGCTCCGGTATAATAATATTTTTCCGGGGCTATGCGGTCGTCGGTGCCTATGAATATGGTGGGTATGTTGCCCCATTTGGCCGTAAGTTTTTCCATAAGCGTAAAGCCCGGCGCGCCGAGTATGACCATGCCGTCGGGTGCTTTTGGAAAACGGCTGAGCACACCGTTGAGGGTCCTTTCATAGATTGTGTCGTTGGTGATGTAAGTGAAGTTCAGGTTCACCACGCTGACGGTGAAGTCCGATGAGTGGGCGCTGGTGTTCAGTATGAGCGAGGTCAACTCGTTGTTCCATGCGGCTCCGTCGTTATAGGAGTTCAGTACGAGTATGTTTTTCTGTCCGCTATCGGCATTTGACGCCGACATGGCAGAGGTTGTCCCGATAAGTATTAATGCTGAAATCAGTGCGGTTACACGCAAAATGCTACTATATCTGTTCATGAATAAAGGAGGTTATCGATGCAAATAATCCATAAATAGGCAATTTCTCGTCAAAAATAATCAAATTATATTTAATAATACAATATTAGAGGCTCAAAAAGCGAAAAGAAATGTTAAAAGGCAACCGGTCGGAAATCATTGCGATTCCCGACCGGTGATAATGTTTAAGCCCTGCTCCGGTTACATGCCTGTGAAGCGGAGAGCTTTCACGCCGGCGCGGCCGTAAGCCACGTAGACTGTGCCGTCATCGGCAACTTTGACATAGTTTGCCGATGCGTTGCCCTGCTTGGTGTACTTCAGATCGGCTCCGGCATTGTTTTTCTTTACCGCGAGGGTGGCCTTGTCAAGTACATAAACACCTGCTGCGCCGGCGGCTACATATAGATTGCCGCCCTTTATGCACAGACCGTTGGCTGCCGCACCCTTCTTGGCTTTGGGTATGTCCCAGCGGGCCTTTTCGTTGCCCTGCAGGTCATACACGGCTACTCCGTTGTTGCCTTGGCATGAGTATATGAGGTCGCCGTCGATAGCTATCACGTTCTTGCCGTATACGGGAGCGAAGGCGGGTATGTCCCAGCGGGTCTCGTAGGCGGTGGGGAAGTTGTCGATGGACCATACGGTTATCGCGGCGGGCAGTGCTGTTGTGAAGTCGTCCTCATCATACTCCACTTCGATGTCGCCCGGGCGCTGGGTGTACTCGATGGTCACGGCATGGCGGTCGTTGATGGCTATGTGCTTGGCCGAACCGCCGGTTAGTGAGTAAGTGCCTACATTTGGTGTCGGGTGCTGCTTGTCGGCGGGTATTATCAGGATAGAGTCGGTGTCGTACTCCATGGTCTGGTAGCCGCCTGCGGTAGCCATGTATAGAGTGCGTTTACCGGCGTTTTCACGTATTACGACGCTGTTGCCCGATATACCTTGTGCTTTTTGGTTGTCTCCGGCGGGCTGGAGCAGTGCGCGCACGAGCATGTCGCCGGCCCAGTTGTTGGTCACGTTGCCGAAGTTGTGGGTCGGGTCTAACATGATCTTGCCTATGATGGCGCCTTTCGCGTCGTTGTCGCCCATTGCGAGGAGCGAGTTGGTCTTGGCGTCAAATATGACATGGTTGAAGTCATATGCTCCGCCGGCGGTTTCCGGCTTCAGTTCCATGTAAGAGGTCACGGCGAGGGTGTCGGCCGGAGTGAGTTCGATTACTTCTATGCAGCCCCAGTAGGGTATGCCGTCGTGTTCATGATTGCTGCCGCTGCCTGTGCCGGTGCCGCGCTTGTGCCATGACACGAATGCCTGTTTGCCCGTAAGGTCTACGCAAGTGGCCGAGATGGGGTGGGTGTGGGTGTCGGTGCCGCCGATGACGATAACGGGTTCGGGTTCGTCGTCGTCTTTGCCCTTGTCACCGTCAGAAGGACGGCATCCGTCGTTGTCGGCCGGTATGTATATGTCTTCGTCGCCTTCAAGTATTGTCGTGCCGCCGTTAGTGAAGGTCACGTCTTTGCCAAAGGCCACGGGATTGCCATCGTTGTCCATTACGGAGCTGAATTTAAGACCGACATTTCCGTTGAACAGGCCGGGAAGGTCGTCGATGGTTCTTACAGGAGGATTCAGGTTGTTGTTGAGCTGTGCCTGAGCTTTGAATGTGCCGGCTTTTACCTTGCTTGACTCATTGCCGGCAAATATGAAGCCGGTTTTTTTGTTAGGCATGAAAAGTGTGCCTGTGATGTCCACGAGCGACTGCTCCTGCATGCTTATCGCAGCTCCGCCGGCCAGTACGTTCATGTCCTTGGCCACGATGTAGCTGTCAATGATCATTTCGCCGCAGTTTTGCACGTCAAGAAGTCCGTTGGGCACTTCGAGGCACTTGGTGGCTATCGAACCGTTGGAGTTGATGCTGAGCCTGTCGCCGGTGACCTTTATGTATTGGGCCACATTGATTGAGAAGTCATTCACGATCTCGGCGTTCTCTACGGTGAGTGAGTTGGCGGCAAAGTCTCCGTTCATGAGCTTGATTGACTTAACATTGACATCGCCGTCAACGTTGAGGGCGGTCTTGTTGTCAAGCGATACGGCAAAATCCTTGTTGTCTATGCCGCGGTCAATATACAGGGCAGCCTCTTCGGTAAGATTAAGCGCGTCGGTCTTGGTGTAGGTCAAGGGTGCATACGCATATATCTCCACGCCCTTGATGCCCCATTCGTTGTTGATGGTGACCTCGCTGCCTTCCATGATGTAGATCTTGTTGGGCTTGCCGTTGGATGTGCTGATGTTGATAGTGATGCCCTTGCCGGTAATGTAGAGCGACGACTGATTGTTCATGTTGAGCCCGTATTCACCGGCCGCCTCCAGCTTGTAGCTGCCGCCGTTCATGTTCTGGTCGAATTCTTTGGCATCGGCCGGAATGGCAGGGGCTGCCGGCATCTCGAATCCACGGGCCTCTGATGCTCTGCCTCCATTTGTGGCGCCGAGGCTGTAGTTGTTGATTATGGCACCGAGTGCGGTGGGATCGGTAACGATGTTGCCCTTTACGCCGTTGGATGCCTCGATTGCAGGCGCATCGGGTCCTTCGGGGTTTTCTTGGTCTATTCCGTCATCCTTACAGCCGGTCATAGCTGCAAGTGCCATCGCGAAAACACCGATTTTTAAGGTACATTTGCGTGACGGGCGCAAATCAAACACAGTTTTTTTACTCATAGTAATTCTGATGTTCTTTGATTGAGGTTATTATATAATTGTTTGTTGCGATAATGAATTGTGCAAATATAAAAAATTATTTTAATAAAAGCAAATTTATTTGCGCACTAATCGGCTATATTGTCGGCCATTATGTCAGGTTATTGTTGTTTATGGCTACCCGCCGTCACAGGCGTTCGTCTACAAGGGCTTTGTCAAGGGCGCTCTTTACGTCGTATACAACCGAGTTGTGACGCAACATCCGCCTGATGTCAAGCCGGGCAAATTCATCATGGTCAACACAATATATCACCGCATCATATTGTCTTTTTTCAACCTGAGTGAAGTCGTTTATGATTGTCATTCCGGTTGCGTCCTTGGCTCGCTTGGGAGCTACATACGGGTCATAGATGTCTATGTTGTCGGTGAAGTCGGAAAGAGCATTGTATATGTCAGTCACTTTCGTATTGCGTACATCAGTGCAGTTCTCCTTGAAGGCGAAGCCGAGCAGCAGTATCTTGGAGTCTTTCACCGGTATGCCCTTTTTCTTCATCAGATGACGCACGCGGCCGGCCACATACTCGCTGATGTAGTTGTTGACCCTCCGCGCTTCTGACATAAGCCGGGGCTCCATGCCTTTTTTGCGGGCCTTATATATGAAGTAGTATGGATCAACGCCTATGCAGTGGCCTCCCACAAGTCCGGGCCTGATCGGTACGAAATTCCACTTGGATGATGCGGCTTTTATTACTTCGGCCGTGTCGATGCCTAATGCGTTGAACACCATCGCGGCTTCGTTTATGAATGCTATGTTGATGTCGCGTTGGGTGTTTTCGAGTATTTTGGCTGCTTCGGCGGTCTTTATCGATGCGGCGCGGAATGTCGGAGCCTTTAGTACCGATGCATACAGACGGTCGACGAAGTCGGCGGCCTCGGCCGAGGAGCCCGAAGTGATTTTGCTGATGTTCTCTACGCGGTGCTCTCTGTCGCCGGGGTTTACACGCTCCGGTGAGTATCCAACATGGAAGTCGAGGTTATATCGCAGGCCGGAACCCTCTTCAAGCAGGGGCACACACTCCTCTTCAGTGGCTCCGGGATAAACGGTGGACTCGTATATGACCGTATCGCCGGGACGAAGCACCGATGCCACACTCCGCGAGGCATCGCGCAGTGGTGTCAGATCGGGTATGTTGTCTATGTCCACCGGAGTGGGCACGGTGATTATATACACATTGCAGTCGGTCATGGCGCTTATTTTGTCAGTCACGTTAAGGCCGTTTCCAATAACTCGAGCAAGTTCGTCGCTGCTCAATTCGCCGGTCTTGTCTACGCCGCCGGCTATTTCGGCTACGCGCTCTGCGTTTATGTCAGTACCTGTCACGGGATATTTTCCGGCAAAAAGACAGGCCAGTGGCAGACCTACATATCCTAAACCGATAATGCCTATGTTTATATCCTCGAGACTATGATTCATGATTAAATGGGGGGGGGTAATTATCATATATACAATGGTTTACGGTTATATGCCTTCGGCTCGTGCAATAGAAGATGTCTTCTTGGGATTCCACGAATCTTTATATGAAGAAAAGAAAAACAGTTCGGCAGTATGGGCTATAAGCCGGGTTATCCTCAGGAAGTAGCCGTGATAGAAGGTAAGAACAAATACATATGGAAACAGTTTGAATTCATCTCTCGGACGTTCGGTAAGAAACATTATCACGCCAAAAGCCACCAGTGAGAACGCTATGCGTATAAGATAGCCGATGACTATGATTTCCCACAGGCGGTCTACGTTCATGAAAAACAACATGATTATGTAGAAAAACCATACGTAGTTGAACGCAAAGTCGTAGACGATGTTCTCCATATTGGAAAGCATGTTGAGAAATGAAAAATTGCGGTCGCTCCAGAGTATATCCTTGTGCTTGCGTATGCGGAATCGCACAAGCGACTTGGACCAGCGCATGCGCTGTTTGAAGAGTCGGGCCCATGATGTGGGTACGTCGGTCATGCACACCGCATCGTTGGCAAACCATACTTTGTAGCCGGCCTTACGCAGCTTCTGCGTTATGTCGCCGTCAAGTCCCGGTCCTATGTCCCAGCAGCCGACCTGACGTATGGCTTCGGCTTCAAAGGCTCCGAACGCTCCCGAAATGATATGGTAAATGCCCAGCATGTTGGTGCCCATACGGCCTACCATGATGGTCTTGAGGTATTCGAGAGCTTGGACCGAGGAACATAACGAGTAGTGGGCATTGCGCACCTTGATGCACCCGCCGACACCCTTTATTCTGCGATCGAAGTAAAAGGGTATGAGTATCTTCTCTATGGCGTCGCGGTCAAGCGAGCTGTCGGCGTCAAGATGTATTATGTATTTTCCCGAGGCGTGAATGGTGGCGAAATTTGCGGCGCTTGCCTTGCCTCCGCCAAGACGCATGCGAAAGAATTTGGATATATAGCCGGCGCGTTTCAGGTCTTCGCATATGAGCGGCGTCATGTCGTCTGAACCGTCGTCGATTATGATTATCTCGTAGTTGCGGTAGGTCTGTTCGCGGAGTGACTTCACAAGGTCATATATGTGTTTTCCCTCGTTCTTGCCCGGCACGATTATAGATACGAGCGGCTTCTCTATATAGAGCATGCGGGTGGCGAGTGTGGCGCGTTTGCGCCGGCTTTTCCATGTGAATACCTGCTGAAAGGCTACTATAAGATCAAGCATATAGTAGCGGGGAAACTCAATGATAAACAGAAACCAGAATGTAGTAAGGGCCACTTCCCACGACAAGTTGGTGGAAAAACATACCATGATGCCGTTAAGCAGCTGAAATATGTCGGATAACAGTCCTTTGAAAAAAGTTTCTATCATGATGATATACCTATTTATATATATGCGCGCGCGACGGGTTCAATGCCTTCTCTGTTCTTCAAGTCGGCCTACAAACTGCTCGGGGTCGGTGTTGGGATAATACAGATATGTCTCAAGAAGCTCAAACTGAAATCCCCGGTGTTGGCCGCGGTAGTCGTTGAGCTCGGCCTTGAGTTCATACTCCATACGCCCTTGCACCTGAGCGACGTCGCCCTCTCTTACGCGGCTCATGAAGTAGTAGTTGTTGCCCCACAAGGCGCTTTTGTAGTTAAAGAAGCGGCTCATGGCATTGACTACGGGGGGCCGGGCGTCGAGAGCGGCCATTGCGTCGGCATCGGGATCAAATACATAAAAGCGCACCACAACGAGAATCTCGCCCTGACTTTTGTCAGACTCGGAAAAGAGCCTTACATAATCCATGAAGTTGCGGGTCGACGTGTAGCCGTAGAAGCCCGCCTGACTGAGAGTGTGGACCACATCGTAGTTGGCGAAAGCATGGATGCCGTCGGGAGTGAATTCGTATTCAATAACGTCGCGGGCCACGAGGTCGTCGGTTGACAGAGTGCGCTTGCATGAGGAGCACAGTACCCTCATGTCAGGGTACATGAACGACTCCTCGCACTGGTTGCACGTATAGATGGCCGACGGTTTGTCGTAATCTACCCCGATATGACGCAGCATAAGGTTACACTTGGGGCAGCGCAGTTCTCCGTCCCACATATAGGTTGACTCCGGCGACACGTTGGCGCACCGGAAATGATGTATGACCGACTGCAGCCTTATGTCTGAACTCTTGCATTTCGGACAGCTTTCGAAGAAAAACAGGTGAGAGCCGCCGCAGTGCGGGCATTCGTGTATCTTGTCAAGAAAACGTCCGTGGCGTATATAGCCGAGACGCAGCATCTCGGAGTGGAAAAACTCGCGTTCGAGGGCTGCTATACGGTCTTGGCCGGTATGCCACATGGAGTAATTGTAAAGAGCCATATAGCCGGAGCTCATGCCGCGTACAGGCTCGGAGCTGAACGAAAAGCGGTTGCGGGATATGGCGTAGCGTACAAGGCGGAACATCTCTTCGGCGTGGGTGATGACCGGCTCTGTGCCGAGCAGGAAGTTGAGCCGTCGCATCGAAGCATAAATCTCGTCGATGCTCTGGGCCATGTTGCGGTCGGTGGGCGACGGTGCATAGCCGTCGATTATTATATCGGCCTCGCCAAGCCATCCCATAAGGCGGCTGCTTGCAAAAAAAGGCTTGAAGCGGCATTTTTCCGACAGTAGCGGAGAGGCAAGCCTTATTGCGAGCATGTTGTAGTCATGGAGCGAGTTGATGACATTGATGAATATGGCGTCAAAGTCCTCAAACGCTATCTCCGGTGTGTGGTCGATGTCGACCACGTCGTTTATCACCAATATCTTGCGCCGGTTGATATTGGTGACTATGGTGTAGCTGCTTTTATCGGATTCGGTATTAATCATTTCGTTCAGGTTTACGTGTGTCAAGGATCCATGCGTCACGGAATTCGTGCGACGACTTGGCGAGTCTGTTGAGGTGCTCGCGCGCTTCATCTATGTCGCTGTAAGCACCTGCGTAAACATACCATCGCCCGCTTCGCAACATCTTGCCGCTTCCGTCAAGATGTTTTTTGCGGAGCTCCTCCAGACGTTTGTCGGCATTGGTTTCGCTGCGGAACACATTGGTCATGATACGGAATACTTTCATGCTGTCGGGCACTGCGGCATTTACTTCGGCTTCAGCCGTCTGACGGTCTTTATGGGCTTCAGCCGAGTCGCGTAATGCCTCTGCCTTGGCTCGTCTTATGGAGTCTTGGCGGGCCTCTTCAAGGCGCCGTTCGGCTACACTGTAGTGACGGCGGCGCTTGATAAACGAATCGAGCGACTCGTGATGTACCCCCTCGCCGGTAGTCACCCACAGATAGTTGTTTGGCGACTCGCTCTGCCATGTCTCGATATTGCGTACCCTTACGGTCACGGGCAGTCCTGATGCCACGCTCCAGAATGGTATTGTCTGGTCATAGTCAAGCTCAAGATTGGCTATGAGGGCCGTGTTCTTTTTTGTGAAGTAGCTCCGCAGATGCTCCGGTATGACCTCGGTGCGTGCGCCGAGCAGCGATACATGCGCTTCAAACGATATGTTCTCGTTTACAATTACCTCTACGTTTGAGTTGTAGGTTATGCGGTTTATCTGGTCGATAGGTATATAGGCTACGACATGCACGTTGTTGTCGAGCAGATTGAGGTGCTGCAGGGTCATCAGGAGCTCTTTCTCGAAAAATACCATTCGGTCCGGCGCTACGATGTTGACTATTATGGCGGAGTCGGTGGCAAGTCGGAAGTTACGGGTGTCTTTAAGCGCTTGTGACCGGATGTTGTCGTATATCTGCGATCCGCTTTCGTGTATGCCTGAGGCGTGTATGCCTCGTCTTACCGGGTCGGTGGCGTGTCTCATGCCTCCGAGCATGGCAAGCTCGTTCTGTAAGGCTTTTAGCTGGGCGAGTGCCTCGCTTAACATGCGTTCGAGGTCCATTTTGTGAGAGTTGTCGCTCAGCCCGAACTGAATGTTGTGGTTTTCTAACGATATCTGCTTGCGTAGCTCCGCTATCCTTACTTTGAGTACCTGTATCTGCTGGAGTATATTGTTGTAACGCAGCGTGAGGTCGCGGTTGCGGGCCACGATTGCCGGCTCGGTATTGTAGTTGGCGTTTTCGACCATCATGTCCATCATGTAGTATGAGTAGAGCGTGTCGCCCGGAAGCACTACGTCGCCGGTCTCCACATAGAGGCTGTCGAGAAATATGTCAAACGGTGTCCTTATCTGGTTGGCATCGACATGTATATAGCCGTCGAAGTCGGTGTAATATACCTGTCGGCCTATGTAGAGGGCTATGACCGCTATGATGACACCAAGCACGCTGCCGGCCACTATCTGCTGGCGGTTGATCTTGCGCTTTCGCTGCCGGAGAATCTCCTCTATGTTTTCTTTCTCTTCGTGAGAACGGTACGTGAAGTTTTTCATAGCTGTTGCGGTGTGTTGTCTATTAGAGTGGAGTCAATCGGTATCTCGCGGCAGAAACGCAGTACCGACACGTCGGTCAGAAATTTTTGCAGGTCGGCGATACAGCAATCCTTGCTGTATTGAAATTCAATGAATTTCTCACAACATATAAGATAGCTGTTGTATTCTTTCATGCGGGCCATGCGATTGTATTCGCCTACGCGGTTGGAGTAGGCTTCGCCACGCATCGACAGATACTTCTTAAGTTCGGCCATGCGGCGGTATTCGCCTATGGAGGCACGGTTGTAGCGCTCGATGTCGAGCAGTATGGCGTTGGCCGCCTCAAGAATGCGGTCGGCTATATGGCTCTCTTCGGTGGCAAGTACCTCCCGCTGCGCTTTTAGTGTCTGCTTCTTTTTCCAGAACTCAAACGACAGCGGTATGGTAAACACTACTCCCGCGTCGACGTTTGACGAATTGGCCAAATCGGGTCGTGTGTAATATGAGTACCGTACAAACGGAGCCGCGTTGAACTCGGTCCAGTAACTTGTGTTTTTTTCGCGCTGTTGCAGAAGTTTCATGCGTAGTTGGAGTGTGGAGAGGTCGGCTTGTGTCTGTCTTACATATTTAAGAAATTGGGCGGTATCCACCTCTACTATGTAACCCGACGGACGTGACAGGTCATGAGCCGGCAGGTGCATGCCGGGTATGGATGCGAGCCGGCGTTCGGCCTCGGCTTTTTCGTTGAGTATGTTGAGCAGGTCGTCGCTGCTTATATTGCCGTTTTCGAGCAGATATGAGTAAGCTCCGCTCAGCATGTTCAGATTTTTGATGCGGTGCAGCAATACTCCGCTCAACAGGCTGTCGCTGTATTGGCGGAAGGCCTCTTTCTGTCGCTCGACAAGCATGCCGAGGTCCTCCTTGTCATAAGCCATGCGGTCGATATCGCCTTGTATTCTGCGCTCTTCAATGCGTCCTTTGCGCTTGAATATGGCACTCTGAAACGGATACCATCTCACTTCGGCCTGTATCTTGGCATTGTAGCGCGACACTGCGTCCTCCTCCGGGTCTATGCCAAGGTCTCCGTCAAGTCGGTAGTAGGTCTGCCCTGTAAGACGTAGACCGGTCTGGCTTTTGATTTCGCCTATTTCGGCGTCAACCCGTCGGTCTATGGCACGGTTGAGTGCTTCACGGTTGTTGCCGGTGGCGTATTGCGATGCGTCGTCCACGGTAAGAGACGCCGGGTGGCTTTCGTCGGCATTATTGAATATGAGGGAGTCAAGCAGTACGAACCGTCGGTCGAATTGCTCCAATATGTCAAAGCCTTTTTTGTTCTGGGCCATTGCGATACATGATGTTATCGCTATGATGACAAGTGCTGGTATCCTCATTGCTTGGTGTAAATAGATTGGTATATGTCAGGTACCGGGCCGAAGTCCGGGAGTGAGCTTATGTTCTTTTATTTTAATGCGCAAAAATAATAAAAATATTCAATGATACATTAATAAAAAGCCATAAAATATAATTGTTATGGATTATTGTGCGGTCATTCATCATAAAAATATGCCTTTGATAGCGCGCGTCGGCGGCTTTTTTGCTAAATTTATGATGATAATATCGGTCCTGTAATTATAAAATAGTAAATTTGCACATTAATTCAGTCTATTATTACATGAACGATATTGCACAAAACTCTCCGAAGAAATCTCCGAAAAATGTCAAGGCAATCATTATAACCATGTGGGCTCTGTTTGCGCTTTGCGTGGTGGCCGTGTTTTTTTTCTTCTTTCTGGTATATAACGGAGCGATAGGCTACATGCCTCCTGTCGAGGAACTTAAAAATCCAAAAGACCGGTTTGCTTCGGTAGTTTATTCGGCCGACGGAGTCGAGCTCGGACGTTTTTTCGCCAATACCGGCAACAGGGTTTATGTCGAGTTTGACGATATATCCCAGCATGTCATCGACGCTCTTATTGCCACGGAGGACTCACGGTTTGAAGAGCATTCGGGCATTGATGTGAAGGCTCTCGGCCGTGTGGCTTTCAAGACGTTGCTGCTCGGTCAGAAGAATGCAGGAGGTGGATCTACCATAACGCAGCAGCTTGCCAAGCAGTTGTACTCACCTACATCCGAAGGCCTGTTTGAGCGAGCATTGCAGAAGCCTATCGAGTGGATGATAGCCGTGAAACTCGAACGTTATTACTCAAAAGATGAGATAATCAAGATGTATCTCAATCAGTTTGACTTCCTGTATAACGCCGTCGGTATAAAGTCGGCGGCCTATGTGTATTTCGGTAAGGAGCCCGATGAGCTTACTGTCGAAGAGGCCGCGATGCTTGTGGGAATGGTGAAAAATCCCTCGTATTATAACCCCGTAAGGAAGCCTGAGCGTACACGCGAGCGACGCAACGTGGTGCTTGAGCAGATGTATAAGAACGACATGATTACCCGTGCCGAACTCGACTCGCTTAAAGAACTGCCCCTGAAGCTCGACTTTCATAAAGTGGACCACAAGGAGGGACTCGCTCCATATTTCCGTGAGGAATTGCGGCGTATACTGCGGGCTAAGAAGCCTGTGCGGTCAGAATACAGAGGCTGGGAGAAACAGAAGTTTGTCGATGACTCCATAGCTTGGGCCACTAATCCGCTGTTCGGTTGGATTGAAAAGAATCCCAAGCCCGACGGTTCGAAATACGACATCTATACTGACGGACTCAAGATATACACCACAATAGACTCCCGTATGCAGCGCTATGCTGAAAAGGCCGTGACCGACCATCTCGGCAAGACGCTTCAGCCGAGTTTCTTCCGTGAGAAGCGAGGAGTCAAGGGTGCTCCGTATACGACCAACCGCGAGGAACTGTCATCGTCGCAGCTTGACGGACTTATCCAGAAAGCGGTAAAGCAGACCGACCGTTATATAATGATGAAAAAGGCCGGTCACTCAGAGGAGGATATAATGGCTTCGTTCAAGACGCCCGTTGACATGAAAGTGTTCTCATATGAAGGACCTGTCGATACGGTTATGACGCCTCTTGACTCGATTCTGTACAACAAGCATTTCCTGCGCTCCGGATTTATGTCGATGGACCCTGTCACGGGCCATGTTAAGGCTTACGTGGGAGGACCCAATTTTACGTTCTTCCAGTACGATATGGTATCTACCGGACGTCGTCAGATAGGATCTACCATAAAGCCGTTTTTATACACATATGCCATGGAGGAGGGCTACACGCCGTGCGACGAGTTTCTTAACGAGCAGCCTACCATATATGACGAGGCGGGGCGTCCGTGGTCGCCGCGCAATGCCGGTAGCGCGAGAGTGGGAGAGATGGTCGATATAAGATGGGCGCTTACTAACTCCAATAACTGGATTTCGGCGCGGCTTATGAGCCAGCTGTCGCCTGCCACGCTTGTGCGCAATATGCATAATTTCGGCATCACCAACCATCTCGACCCGGTGATAGCGCTTTGTCTCGGGCCATGCGACGTGTCGGTCAAGGAGATGGTGACGGCTTATTCTGCTTTTGCCAACAATGGCATGCGTGTCGATCCTATGTTTGTCACTGCCATAGCCGACGGAAACGGTAATGTCATATCGGAGTTCGCTCCCAACCATACGGAAGTCATAAGCACCGAAGCATACTATAAAATATTGTCTATACTGCTCAACGTGGTTGACGGAGGTACCGGTAACCGCCTTCGCAGACCGCCGTATGCTCTTACGGCGCAGATGGGGGGCAAGACCGGTACGACCAACTCGAATTCCGACGGCTGGTTTATGGGCTTCACTCCACAGCTTGTGTCGGGTGTATGGGTCGGAGGCGAGGAGCGCTACATCCACTTCAACGGCATGGCCATGGGGCAGGGTGCGTCGATGGCTTTGCCTATCTATGGTCTGTTTATGAAGCAGGTATATGCTGACCCGACGTTGCCTTACCGTCAGAACGCGACATTTAAGTTTCCTGACAATCTCGACCTCTGCCATAAGGAATACTATGGCGAATACTACGATGAAGCCGATCCTGCAGAGGAGAGCATAGAAGGCGTTTTTGATTAACTGGCGTGCATACGCGAAAATAATTACGGATTTATTTCCGTAATTAAGGTTAAAGGGTTACCTTTGCCGCAAGAAGTATTATAACCCTATAACCAGATCAAAGGTATGGAACAACGAAAATTAAAGATCAGGGACTTGACGATGCGTGACGGTCAGCAGTCATTGTTTGCTACCCGTATGCCGCAGTCCAGTATTGACAGGCTGTTGCCGCTGTATGAAAATGCCGATTTCTATATCATGGAAGTGTGGGGCGGTGCTGTGCCCGACTCTGTAATGCGTTATCTCGACGAGTCGCCGTGGGACCGTCTGCGCAAGGTGAGCGAGGCCATGAAAGGACGCTCGCTTCTGTCGGCCCTTTCTCGCGGTCGTAACCTGTTTGGTTATGTTCCTTATCCCGACACCGTGCTCGAAGGCTTTTATGCCGAGGCTATCAAGAACGGTCTTAACGTGATGCGTATATTTGACGCTCTTAACGACCTTGACAATGTTAAGGAGTCGATACGCATGATCAACGAGCTCGGCGGCATTCCCGACGGAGCTGTTTGCTACACGGTAGATCCTAAGGAGGAAGAACCGAAAGGATTTTTCAGCAAACTCTTCGGCAAGAAGCCCGAGAAGATATTTACTGACGAATACTTTGTGGAGAAGGCCAAGGCTATGGAGGCTTATGGCGCCAAGATAATAACGCTTAAGGATATGGCCGGATTGGTCAATCCTTCGCGTATAGCCACTATAATGCCCAAGCTTAAGAGAGCACTCAGTGTGCCTGTGGACTTCCACACTCACTGTACGCCCGGCTACGGACTGGCTTCGTCGCTCATGGCCATGATACACGGTGTAGACATACTCGACACCAACATATGGTGGTTTGGCGGTGGCTCTGCTGCTCCTGCCCTTGAACTGATATATGTCTTTGCCGGCAAACTCGGTATTGAGGTTGAAGTCAATATGGAGGCGGTCAGCAAGATACGCAAGGAGTTGCGCACGGTGCGCGAGGAGCTTCATGATTTTGACCTTGTCAAGAACATGCCTATGGACTTCGATCCTCTCACCGACACGCTTCCGGCCGATGTCGACGCTTTGTTTGACAAGGCTATCGCCGCTGCGAAGGCCGACAACGAGGATGAATTGCTCGACGCATGTCATGCCATCGAGGATTATTTCGGTTTCCCCAAGCCCAACCTGCTCGTGAAAGAGGCCGAAGTGCCGGGAGGAATGTACTCCAATATGGTGGCCCAGCTGAAAGCACTGCAGGCTGAAGATGTGCTTGACGACGCCATGCGTCTTATACCCAAGGTGCGCCGCGATGCTGGTCTTGTGCCATTGGTAACTCCTACAAGCCAGATAGTGGGCAGTCAGGCGGTGAGTCTTGCTCTTGACCGCAAGAAAGGTAATCCTGACTATTCCAACAAATCCAATCAGTTTATATCGCTCGTCAAGGGTGAATACGGTCATACTCCCGTTGCGGTAGACCCGCAATTCCGTGCGCAGATTACCGGTGATCCGCAGGAGAAGGCTTACGATGTGTCAAAATACAGGAAGCCTGAAAATCCGGAGTTGCCTGAGTTTGGCGGAGTAAAACTCGCGTCCAATGATGAGGAATATCTTCTGCTCGAACTTCTGCCGAGTGTGGCCAATACATTCTTGAAGCGCCGCCGTGCCGAGGAGTGGGAGAAAGTAAATGCCGCGACAAAGGCCGAAGCTGTTGAAGAGGCTGCCGCAAAAGAGCCCGAAGAGCCTATAACAGGCGAGGTGCTTGTGGCTCCTATGGGCGGACGTGTACTGTCGGTCAGCGTGAAGCCGGGCGACAAGGTTAAGGCCGGACAGCTTCTTCTCGTTTATGAGGCCATGAAGATGGAAAATGAAGTCGAGGCTGAAAAAGATGCTGTTGTGAAGCGTATCTTCGTAGAGCCTGATGACGTTGTGGGCACAGAAGCCGTTCTCATCGAATTTGAGTGATGTATGCTAAAAAGTTGATTGAAAGTTTTGTCACTTTCACGAAAATGCGTAAATTTGCAAGCCATTACAATTTTGCGCCTTACCAGCGTGATTTTGAACACTTTGAATTAAACAATTAAAACTATACAAGATGAAACAAGGCATCCATCCTTCTGACTACCGCGAAGTAGTGTTTAAAGACATGTCTAACGAGGAGATTTTTATCACTCGCTCGACTGTTGCCGCCAAGGAAACTATCGAAGTTGACGGTGTGACTTATCCTTTGGTTAAGCTTGAAATCACCAGCGCTTCTCATCCTTTCTTCACCGGTAAGCAGAAACTTGTCGATACCGCCGGTCGTGTTGATAAGTTCATGAGCCGTTACGGTAACCGCAAGAAAAAATAATCATCATTCTTGCTTGACTTTTACAGGCGGGACAGTGTCATCCTTGACAACTGTCCCGCCTGCTTTTTAATCAGGTGTGCCTGCGGCGTGATGCTGAACGTAGATGTGTCAATGTGTGTTTCATATTGACATTTAGGGCAGGCTGGACATAACGTAAGTCATAAGTGTTAAAGTTGTGTAAATAATTTATATATTTCGTTGCACTAATAACATATATGTGTTATATTTAGAAAACAATTTAATACCTAACATTTATGACATACAAAATTATTGACATTGAAGGTGTGGGCGATGCTTATGCTGTCAAACTGAACGAGGCCGGTATTAAAACCGTCGATGATCTTCTTGAGCGTTGTATTACACCCAAAGGTCGTAAGGAGCTGGCCGAGGCTACCGGTATTTCATCAAAGCTGATACTGAAGTGGGCTAATCATGCCGACTTGTTCCGCATAAACGGTATCGGTCCGCAATTTGCCGAACTCCTTGAAGCCGCCGGCGTTGACACGGTAAAAGAACTGCGTCATCGTAAAGCTGAAAATCTTGTGGCCAAGATGGAAGAGATAAATACCGGGAAGCATCTGACACGTCGTGTTCCCTCTGTTGCGGAGGTGCAGAAGATGATTGACGAGGCCGCTACATTACCGCCTACTATCACTTACTGACGAATTTCATTCTGTCCGGCAACGGATATACCGAATTAAAAGCATGGCTGCCGTGAGCGCTATGCTTTTTTTATGCTCCGTCTGCAAGATGAAGTCATCGTCTGCACAACCCGGCTTAACGGTTAGAGATGCGCTTTATCAATCGGCAGAGTCGTGTTGCCGGCGAGGTGCTGCTCAAGGCATTCTTTGTAGGTGCTGACGGGTATGCGGTCTATGCCGTTGTCGGTAAGCATGGCTGATAGACGGTCAATCTCCGACTTGATGCGGCAGTGGACAAGGTTATAGCGCTTGGCTATGAGGCGTATGTACCTGCGGTCCTGCTTGACGAGGTGGCCGGCATCGGCGGTGGCGGGCGCTCGCTGCACTTGGGCCTCGCGACGCCGGCGCTGATAGGAAGCGGCCTTGGCGCGACGGTCGATAACCGGCTTCAGCAGATTGAACACACATTGAGCTGTCGGATGAAGCCCGGCCGGCTTTGTGCCGGTCGTCTGATACTCCTTGATGGCTTCGACGAGCGGTTGCCGGAGTTCTGCGGGAAGCATGGCTATGGACTCGCTCCATAGCTTGTCAAATTTTGGTCTGCGTTTCATAATACGATATAGGGTTTGACTGTCGTTTCCCGCAAAGATAATATGTCACGATGGCGTTTTTATGTAGAATTGGGCATTAACACTTTGTGTCTTGCATAAACTGTTTGCATTAAAAGCGTTAAATAGCTATTTAATGTGTGTTAATTCGAAAAAAAACACCTCGCGAGCCGGTAGTGGGCCTTATGGATATGGACCGTGGTTCGCGAGGTGATGTATATTATATCAGCCTGCAGGCAGGCTTAAAGAGTTACGGCATGTCGGCCGGAGGAAGTTCGTTGTAGTCGCAGCTGCGTATCAGTTCAAGGAGCAGGTGCAGGCGGCCTACCTCGTCGGGATACTGGGTAGCGACATTTTTATCTTCATATATCTGCGACATGTCAAACAATTGCTGAACCGGAGCGCATCCTGTTTCTACACATGCTCCTTTGGGTTTCATGGCCGGATACGAGCTTGCCTCGACATATTTCCATTTCGGTGTGCGCAGTGCCAGTGTGTGGTCATAGCCCTGTTGTATGATCCAAGGCCGGTCGGTATTGTCGCGTCCAAGCCAGTTGTCCATGCGGTTAAAACTGTCGGGAGCGCTGCCGGAAGGCATGCGTTGGCCCAATAATGCCGCAAATGATGCTACGAGGTCTATTTGCGATAACAATGTGCTGTTTTCGCCCTTTTTAAGATTGCCTGCCGGCCACGACACTATAACAGGCACACGGGTACCCCCTTCGTAAAGGCTGTATTTGCTGCCTCTGAGCGGTCCGGCGGGTGAATGCCCGTTAAGCAACTCTTCGGCATGGTCGTCATAGCCGTCGTTGAGTATGGGGCCGTTGTCGCTTGACACAATAATAAGCGTATTGTCAAGGATGCCGAGCTCTTTAAGAGTGGAAAGAAGCTGACCGACGCTCCAGTCAAACTGAGCTATTGCGTCGCCGCGAAGCCCCATCTTGTTTTTGCCGCGGAAGCGTTCGTGCGGAAATCGTGGCACATGTACGTCGTTGGTCGCGAAATACATGAAAAACGGCTTGTCGGCATTCTCTTTTATGAAGTCGATGGCATGTGCCGTGATGGAGTCGGCGATGTTCTCGTCTTTCCACAGAGCCTTGCCGCCGCCTTTCATGTAACCGATGCGGCCTATGCCGTTGACTATTGACATATTGTGTCCGAAAGTCGATTTTAGATTGTAGAGCAGTTCCGGATTTTTCTTTCCGGTGGGCTCTCCGGGGAAATTTTTCTTGTAGCTGACTTCAATCGGTGCCGACGGATCATAGTTGGCCACATGTCCGTTTTCGATAAACACACATGGCACACGGTCGGCCGTGGCTGCCATTATGTATGAGTAGTCGAAGCCAAGGTCGCCGAGAGCGGCCGGAAGCTGTGCGTTCCAGTCCTGTGTGCCGGTCTCGTCACCGAGACCGAGATGCCATTTGCCTATGGCGCATGTAGTGTATCCGGCCGATTTAAACAGGTCAGCCATCGTATACTGTTCGGGCCTTATGATCATGCCGGCATTGCCCGGAGCTATGTCGGTGTCGGGACGCCGCCAGCTGTAGTGGCCGGTAAGCATGGCATATCTTGACGGTGTGCTTGTGGCCGCCACGGCATAGGCGTTTGTGAATCTTATGCCGTTTTGGGCTATGTGGTTCACGTTGGGGGTAGCTACGTTTTTGGCTCCGTAGCATTCGAGGTCGCCGTATCCGAGATCGTCGGCATAAATGATAAGTACGTTGGGTTTGGCTTGTTTCGGAGGTGTCGCCGGCGTTTTCTGTGCTATGGCCGGTGTTGTCACGGCCAGTGACATGAGTGCCACTGTGTTCTTAAGGCTTCTGATTTTCATGTGAGATAAAATGTTGGTTACATTTTGCAAATATAATTGTTTCGTTTAGGATATTCAACTTTCGAAACGAAAATTAGATATGGCGCAATCGCAAGAACACCCCATAAATACATATTTAAAATAATACGGTATAAAATTAAATAAAGTTGCCGTTAATTCACGGATTTTAGTTATCTTTGCAGCCTGCAAAATCGGCAGGCAAGGTAACAACCTATAAAACCGCTTACGTTAAAGAAGTATTATGAAGCTATTACAGGCTAAACTTGACAAGTACCAAGAGCCGCAGAAGGCAAAGGCTGCGGGCATTTATCCCTATTTTCGCGCGATTTCAAGCGAACAGGACCCCGAAGTTATTATAAATGGTCGCAAGGTCATGATGTTCGGGTCCAATTGCTATACCGGACTTGTCAATCATCCTAAGGTGAAGGAGGCTGCTATCGCGGCTATTAAAAAGTATGGTACCGGTTGCGCCGGCTCACCTTTCTTGAACGGTACGCTCGACATTCATAAAGAATTGGAGGCGCGTCTTGCCGCTTATGTAGGCAAGGAGGACGCCATGATATACTCTACCGGCTTCGAGGTCAATCTCGGTGTTGTGTCGACGCTTACTGGACGTGAGGATTACATACTTTTTGACGAGCAGGACCATGCGTCGATCATAGACGGTCGTCGTCTTTCATTCTCTCAGGCACTCAAGTACAAGCATAATGACATGGAGTCGCTTGAAGCACAACTTAAGAAGTGCGATCCCTCGAAAGTAAAGCTGATTGTGACCGACGGTGTGTTTTCGATGGAGGGCGACGTAGCCAATCTTCCCGAAATAGTGCGTCTTGCCAAGAAGTACGATGCCAGTGTCATGGTCGATGAAGCTCATGGCATAGGCGTGTTTGGCAAAGGAGGTCGCGGTGTCTGCAATCATTTCGGCGTGACGGAAGACGTGGACCTTATCATGGGAACTTTCAGTAAGTCGTTTGCCTCGCTCGGCGGCTTTATCGCATGCGACAAGGAGATAACCAATTTCCTGCGCCACCACTCACGTTCTTATATATTTACCGCATCCATTACTCCGGCGTCGACTGCTGCTGTCATGGCAGCTCTTGACATCATGGAGAGCGAGCCGCAGATACAGGAGCACTTGTGGGATATAACCAACTATGCTCTTGACGGCTTCCGTGAGATGGGTTGTGAGATAGGCCATACTTCCACTCCGATCATACCGCTTTATATACGCGATAATTACAAGACCTTTGAGGTGACCCGCGATCTTCTTGAAGAGGGCGTGTTTGTCAATCCGGTGGTTTCGCCTGCGGTGGCTCCGCATGACACTCTTATCCGGTTCAGTCTTATGGCTACCCATACAAAAGATCAGGTGACCGTCGCACTCGAAAAAATACAGAAAGTATTCAAGAAGCACGGTATAATAAAGTAATATCACTCTACGACATATTTGCCGCCGGTACTTCCTATGGTTGTGCCGGCGGTTTTTTATTGTTATTCGGCAGGATAATCCGCAGGATCGTCGAGGCATGCTGTAATGTTATGCGGGTCTGTGGTGCGGACGTAATTATTGATGTGGTAATTTTCTGAAATATTTTGTTGAAATATTTTGCAGATATCAGAATTATTTATAACTTTGTAGTGATTACAAATTTATAAATATTATAAAGTAATTATGATGACAACAGCGCAGGTAAGCCAATATTTGAAAGCTAAAGGTATACGGCCTTCAGCTCAACGTATTGCGATAATGCGCTATCTGATGGAGCATCCGGTGCATCCTACGGCTGAAAATATATATGATGCCCTTATGCCCGATATGCCGTCGTTATCACTTACTACGGTATATAATACATTGAATTGTCTTGTATCATCAGGCATAGGTGTTGAGAGACTGAATTCCGATCCGCGCAATGCACGTTTTGATTTTGTGGATACGCCACATGCTCATATGTACTGCCGTTGTTGCGGGGCGGTTATGGATCTGCCCTTGGACGCAGTGACGTTTGCCGGCATGTCGCCTGACGGAGACTTTCATGTAGAACAGATTGAGCTCTGTTATAGAGGCTTATGCTCGAAGTGTCATGATAAAATGTAGAAATTCAATATTATTCGTATAATTATTTAATAATCAAAGACAATGAAAAAGAAATTTATTTGCACAGTGTGTGGTTATGTTCATGAAGGTGATGCAGCTCCCGAAAAGTGCCCGGTATGTGGTGCTCCCGCCAGCAAGTTCAAAGAACTTGACGAGACTGCCGCCCTCCAGTTTGTAACCGAGCATGAAATCGGTGTAGCCAAGGGCTGTGACGAGGAAATGATCAAGGACCTTACGGCACACTTCAACGGCGAGTGCGGCGAAGTGGGCATGTACCTCGCTATGTCGCGTCAGGCTGATCGTGAAGGCTATCCCGAAATCGCCGAGGCTTTCAAGCGCTATGCTTGGGAAGAGGCAGAACATGCTTCTAAGTTTGCCGAACTTCTCGGAGAGGTTGTATGGGATACCAAGACCAACCTTGAAAAGCGTATGGCAGCTGAGGCTGGTGCCAACGAAGACAAGATGCGCATAGCGCGTCGCGCCAAAGAACTTAATCTCGACGCTATCCATGACACCGTACATGAAATGGCTAAGGACGAAGCCCGTCACGGTCAAGGCTTCCAAGGTCTTTACAACCGTTTCTTCAAGAAATAATCCGATACCATACTGACCCTTAATCTGCGGCTGCCAAATTCGGCAGCCGCTTTTTGTATGTGAAAAAGACAGCCTAATATGTCAAATTAGTATTTTAAATCGTATATTTACGATATATACAAACTATACGCTGATTATCATGTTTCGACATCCTTACATCCGTTTTTTTATCAGTTCTACTTTCTCCGATATGGAAATAGAACGTAATATTATTCTTGGTATCATGGAGCGCTTGCGTAAAGAGTACATTGCACATGGTTGGACTATCGAGGCTGTTGATTTGCGATGGGGCATAGGTCGGGAGGATGCAGAAGAAAACATGACGATGCGCATATGTCTTGATGAACTGAGGCGATGCCAAAAGCTATCTCCTAAGCCTAATTTTATAGTTTTGTTGGGTGAACGCTACGGATGGATACCTCTCCCGGAGACTATGGCCGCCGATAAAATGCGGGCACTATATGAAAATGTCGATATTGCCGGTAAGTCTTTATTGAGAACCTGTTATAAATATGATGGCAACAAGTTGCCTGACGGAGAGTTTATTCTTAGACGCAGACATAAGAATATCTCGGTCGAGGATTATGCCGAGATGTTTGAACGGCCTTTGCAAGAACTGTTCCATAAATTTTATCCGCAGCAGTCAGCAACTGCGCAGGAGATTGCCGCCGGCATATTTGACACGGAAAATGCTGGCGATCATGTAGTAGCATATTTCCGTTCATTGACTGATGTAAGTGATTGTGATAAGACAAAATTCTATGATGGAGATAGCGGTGCCATAGAGCGCTGTGTCAGGCTTAAAGACAGAATACGTAGTTTTGTTAGTGAAGAAAATATATTGACGTGTAGTGATTTAAAGTACAATGAGTACAAAAGCGAGAAGTATGCGCTCTATTTTGAACAGCAGATGGAGAGACGTATACGACGGGTTGTGGAACAGGCAGTGCGTGATAATACGTTGTCGGTTGACGAGTTTGAACAAGGTTTAAGATGGGAATTTGCAGAAAGTGAAAGTCGTAGTTTCGTAGGCCGAGAGCGGGAATTTGCCGATATATTGAGTCGCGTATATCAACAGACTGACCAATATGCATTGGTTGTCAGGGGTGGAGTCGGAGCCGGAAAGACAGCTTTAATGGCTCGTTTGGCTACGGAGTGTCGCAAGATTCCTGATTTTAGAGTGGTGCTGCGCTTCGTTGGCATTACGGAGAGAAATAACCGTTTTGATTACATTATTACTTCTATACTTAACGAACTTCGCTCTTATTATACAGAAGAGGCACTTGAACGAACCCCCGAGCCATATGATATGGAGTTTGTAAAAAGTAAGATAAAAAGTGGGAGCGGTAAAATTTTTGAATTAGCTGATGAATGTGTGCGCCCCGGGCGTTATGTCATTATCCTTGATGGAGTAGAACGTATTGATTATGAGGGTATAAGTAGCGGTACTCTGGACTGGTTGGCGTCTGAAAGTCGTTCGTTGATAAATCCATACAGCAGTGAGGGAATTGTGGATGAAGCTTCACGATGTTATCATAACTTGCGTATAATAGCATCATGCCGAAATGATGAGCGTTTTACTAAAGGTTTGACGAAAAATGATTTTTATGATATCGGTAATCCCGGAGAGGACAGCGGAGATTATATTTCGTCATTTTTGTCCCAAGCCGGACGTCGTATGACTGACGAACAATGGATGCAGCTTAACAACAGATTGTCCGGTTATTCAGGATCTATACAGTTTTTGCGATTTTTGTCAGGTGCGTTGGCCTCTGTCGATTCTCGGTCATCTTTGACTGAGCTTCCATACTCGCGTCTTGATGCTGTAGGTTATATATTCAATATGCTTGTTGTGCCGGAGCGTCATGGGGAACGATTTTCGCGTATTGCACTTGCTGTTATTGCCACTTCACGCATAGGTGTTGATGCTACTACGATTAACCGTATATTGGCATTGGATGAAGTACTTGTAGCAGAATTAAAGTCAGAGAGCTTTCATGAATTTTTGATGACTGAGGAGTATGGGATTCCATCCATTCATTGGTCGCGCTACTACAATGAGCTTGAGAGCATAATATTGACTGTCCGTAAAGATTATAAAGGAGAGCTAATAAGGTTTGTCAATGATGAGCTACGGGAATATGTACATGATAACTGGTTGACAGCTCAAGATATTAGCCATGCATTGTACCTACAATATTGCTATTACCGCAAAACATGGCGTGAAGGACATGTGTCGGCTGTCAGCGATCTGATATACTGTCTCGGAACTGTAGCCGATATTAATGATGCATCTGTGGCACCTGAAATTATTTCTCTGCTTCGCGATAGCGAATTCGTAAGACTGAAAATAAGATTGTGTGGTATTGAATCGTTGCTTGAAGATGTTGATATCGCTATAAAATATGCATTATCGTCTGATATGAAGAACGAAGTGCGCCGTTTGTTTCAGATGAAAGCCATATTCTCGAAATTGCCGTATGACTTAACCGAAGATATGTATATTACACGATGTCTTAATCTTTGGAAAGGCACGATTTTAGGAGAAGCCGTTGAGAATAAAGGACTTGAGAAACTCTACTTGAGAGATGAACTGCGTGAGCTTAATGAGGAACGCTCATTGTTATTTGTGGAGCCTAACAGAGTACATGCTACAGATGATTTTATATACTATGAAAAATCATATAAATTGTCGGATTACGACAATAAACGTGCACTTTTGGAATACGATTACCGGAATGGGACTTGGAATTCTGTTCTTGAATGTGAAATGCCGTGTGCAATTCGGTTAAAACCTACTGCCGACATTTTGGTCGTTTCGAATTTGGAGGGGGTGGAAATATATAAGTTGTCTTCACGTGAATTTTATGGAAAGATAGCTTTTGGTGGCCTGATAGACTCACAAGAAGTATATAATGTGATAATGGATATTTCCGATGACGGTAATTATGTCGCTTACTGTAATCCGTCAGAATCAGGACGTATCTATATAGTGAATTTGAGTACGGGTAATATTATATATATAACCGGTACAGACAATCGTATTAAGTCCGTAGAAGAATATCCTTTCCGTTTTTCTCATGAAAGTAACGTGGCATGGGTGATTGGTGATAATGGTAAATTAATGTATTTTGATCTTCATGAGCAACGGCTTCATGTATTTGAATTTCAATGTACGGGAATATTGGATGCGTCTGACGATTTTGCTGTTATCGCGAATTGGCCCCCAATAGATCGATTAAAAAAGAAGTCAGTCATATATTTGTTATATTATAATAAAGGGAAATATGAATATTGGTGCTTTAAAGGATTCAGGGGAAAGATCTTTCAAGACAGAGATATAGCTTATATAATTGATGATGGCGTAGTCACTGAAATTAGCCTTTCACGTATTAGAGCACATGTTGATGATGCGGTTTCATATAGTATGATACCTTTGTCATTTGAAATATCCAATGATGGATTATATGGTATTGCCGGTCGTAGCGATTTTTATGACTTGCATGGAATGCTATCGACTTATTATGTGAGCAAGAAAGGATTTTGCGGAGTATTGGGCATTTCATCGTCTGCCTCAGGTAATCGGCATATTGTAACAATTAATAATCAGGATTCTTCTACATTGGCTCCTTTGGTTTTAATATGCAAAAATGATGCGGGAGTATGGCGAGAGACATTCTTTGCTCCTGAAGGGCAATATCCGGGTTGGGTGAGGTCGAGTGCTATTTCTCCTGACGGCAGACTTATAGCTTATTGTGTAGGGCTGCCTGATGGCGATAGATTTCGTATCGTTTCTGTTGATGATGGCCGCTTTATTGCGGAATGTCATATGCAAAACTATGGTAGTCCGTGTCTGCGATTCTCTTCTGACGGACGAGTAGCTATCGCTGCAGAACTTATAGAGGAAGGAAGTCCTGATGCCTGCAAACGAAATACGGTATTGTACAAATATGACGTAGTATCATCCTCTTTTCAACGGTTTGAGTTGTTTAATGCCGATACCCCATGGCTGAATTGTTTTGATGCGTTTGAGATACTGCCCGGAAATCGTTATGTCGTATGTCAGGGGTGGATTTTTGACATGCAGGAAAATAAGTTTGTAAATAAGGATAAGTTTGGGTTTACTCAAATATATTATTTCAAATACTTCTTCAAGCCGGTATTTATGCCTCGGTATGTTTATTCGCGCGAAGGTCTGGCAGTATATGTATCTGACGGTAGACAGGTATCTGTCGTTTCATTGCCATCAGGCAGCGTTAAAATAGCCGGACCATTGTCAGGACATTTGCTGGGAGTTTCCCACGATAGTGAATTTCTGTTTTACCGTGATTCTCGATATTCGCTTTACCGTTGTGACATGTCGCTTTTGAATAATGTTAAGTTGGCCGATGATGTGATGAACATATATATGCATCCCAAATGTATGTGTTTCTATGCTATCTGCCGAGATAAACGTATTTTGTTTTGCGACTATGATGGAAACATAATTAAACAGACTTATGAGCCGGAAGCAAAATTCTATTCGATTTGCGACAGTGGTATCGCCGCTGTCAGAAATTCCGGTCATGTAGCCTTCTTTCCGGTTGAAGTACCCGCTGATAAGATTATATGCGATGATAATGTGGTTGCATGTGGTCAAAAGCCCAATGGTGTTAAAAATCTTTTTGGACGCTTCTTCAAGAAATAATCCGATACCATACAGACCCTTAATCTGGCAGGCGCAGTTTTTTATATAATATTTACAAAGTTACTACAAAAAAGTGAAATGCGTAAAGATATAGTGATAGAATTGAGTTACAGGGGTTTCAGTCGCTTCCGATTATTCGTGAAGCCATCACAATCACCGCTGAAGCCAAATCTGGACGCCGCTACGTTACTTGTCCGTAACCATGCCCGAAAGGGCGACATACGGACACGGATAGCGAAACAAAGCGTTAAGGATTAGTGAGTTACTAACAATCCATGCAACAAATCCGGTCACGGAAAAAGATTGCGCCGTTCCTCCGTGTTTTGCGTACCGACGATGGATTCTTCACCGACTAATTTTGATCCTAAAAAATTAAGGACGATGAAGAGTACATTTTCAGTTATCTACTACCTCAAACGTCAGGTAGTGAAAAAGGACGGGACAGTGCCCGTCATGGGACGCATCACGGTGGACGGCAGCCAGACGCAGTTCAGCTGTAAACTGACCGTCTATCCCAAGCTGTGGGACACCAAAGGGGGACGTGTCACCGGCAGAAGCACGGCTGCACTCGAAACGAACCGCATGCTTGACAAGATGCGGGTGCGCATCAACAAACATTATCAGGAAATCATGGAGCGTGACAACTTCGTCACGGCAGAAAAGGTCAAAAACGCCTTTCTCGGACTGGAACACCGCTATCACACGCTGATGCAGGTGTTCCGGCAGCACAACGAGGACTACGAGAAACAGGTGGCGGCAGGCATGAAAGCCAAAGGCACGCTCTTGAAGTACAAGACCGTTTACAAGCACCTGCAAGAGTTCCTCACCATCCGCTACCGCGTAAAAGACATTGCTCTGAAAGAGCTTACGCCCGCTTTCATTTCCGATTTTGAAATGTTCCTGCGCACGGACAAACACTGCTGCACCAACACCGTGTGGCTGTATGTCTGCCCGCTTCGGACGATGGTGTTCATCGCCATCAACAACGAATGGCTCACACGCGACCCGTTCCGCGAGTACGAAATCAAGAAGGAGGAAACGGTGCGCAGTTTCCTGACGAAAGATGAAATCCGGCTGCTGATGGAGGGCAAACTGAAGAACGCCAAGCAGGAGCTATACCGTGATTTATACCTGTTCTGCGCCTTCACGGGCCTGTCGTTCGCCGACATGCGCAACCTGACGGAAGAGAACATCCGTACCTATTTCGACGAACACGAGTGGATAAACATCAACCGCCAGAAGACGGGTGTCGTTTCCAATATCCGGCTGCTTGACATAGCCAAGCGCATCATCGACAAATACCGGGGTCTGTGCGAGGACGGTAGGATATTCCCCGTGCCGCACTACATGACCTGCCTGTACGGAATCCGTGCTGTCGCCAAGCGTTGCGGCATCACCAAGCATATCACGTGGCATCAAAGCCGCCACACGGCAGCCACGACGGTGTTCCTCTCCAACGGCGTGCCCATTGAAACGGTAAGTTCCATGTTAGGGCACAAGAGCATAAAGACAACGCAGATATACGCTAAGATAACCAAAGAGAAGCTCAACCAAGACATGGAGAACCTTGCCGCAAGATTGAACCAAATCGAGGAATTTGCAGGTTGCACCATATAAAAAGAGAAGCCATGAAACGTGACATAATCATCATAGAGGACAAGGCGGTCCGCGTAACCGGTAACGATGTATTGATGACCGCCGGAGAAATCGCCGGACTGTTCCACACGGCTGTTCCGGCAGTGAACGCCGCCATCAAATCCGTCCTAAAGACGGACGTGCTGAACGACTACGAGGTGTGCCGCTACATACAACTTGAAAACGGGCTGTACGCGGATGTTTACTCGCTTGAAATCATCATCCCCGTCGCCTTCCGGCTGAACACTTACTGCACACACGTGTTCCGCACGTGGCTGGTAGGCAAGGTACTCTCAAAGGAAAAGCGGCAGGCATACGTGATGTTCATACAGAACGGAAAAGCTGGGTATTGCTAAAAACACATAGCTGTAATGCATGGCATAAATTCTCCGAATAATCGATATTTATGATATTTGAGGTGTACGAAAAGTGTATGATTGAAACAATTTATGGAAAATCAAATATGGGTAGCAATTTTTAAGGGCTGTTTGTTTTATTTAATTGCCATTGTTTTCTCGTTTTTGATGGTATGAAAAAGCCGCCCGAATTAGGAGCGGCTTATACGGAGAGTTGGGAAGGTCTGATTTATTCCTTTATGGAATTGAAGTCGCGGAACAAATTTATGTATTGCGGCCAATAATGGAATATGCTGTAAACAATGCCTAAAATCAGTCCAATTGTCATTATCCAGAAGCCAATACGGTGAAAAGTCCATACGCTCGGCAAAAGAAGGGCGAAAAAGAAAACAAGACACATACCGATGAATATTTCACCCGATAAAGTCAGCAACTTGATAGTTGCAGTTTTTGAAAAAAGTTGTTTGGGAGAGAGGACGGCTATGTTGATGCTCTTTAATTTGCGGTACAGATAAATGTACCATATTGCACCGATAGCGAGGAACGAAGACAGGTATATTTTCAGATAGAGAGGAAACGAGATTGGATTGATGTTGTAGATTGCCGCAGCCACAAATATAATAGCTACTAAGAGCAAAGATGTATATGCCTTGCGGAATTTTTTGAGTATCTTGGTCTGCGCTGTTTTAGAGGCTGACACGTTTATCTTTATATCGGTGTTTGTCTTGGCGAGCACCTGCTCAAGCGTTGACATACTTTTTTTGAGTTCGTCGAGTTGCATATTATATCAGTTTAACGAGTTTGTCTTTAATGCGGTGAATTTTAGTCGCAACGGTGTTGCGTTTAAGGCCGAGGGTATCGGCTATTTCATCGTAGGAATATTCATCGAGCCAGAGAAGAATGATTGCTTTCTCTATATCTTCAAGTCGGTTGATAAGAGAGTGCAGGGCTTGAAAATTCTCCTTTTGCGCATCGTCAATTTCGGTAGATGCTTCGAGCAGTCCGAAATCAACCGATACAGTTTCGATTTTTGGCTTCGATGAACGTAAGGCCATGAGTGCAGAGTTTACCGCTACCCTATAAATCCATGTTGACATTTTACTGTTGCCTCGAAATTGATTTAATCCCAGCCAAATGCTGACATAGATTTCTTGCCTGATATCGTCAAACGGCAATTTATCGGTAGCGTAGAAATAGCTAACCTTGTTGATGATTCGGGAGTGCTGCTTTATGAACGAGGCAAAATCCCTTTCTGTTGTTGGTGGGTCTGTCATACTGAGCTTGTTTTGTTTGCTTTGCTTCGTTAGGTGCATATTCAGCCTCGAAAGTTTCATAAACGCGAAATATTTTATATATTTTTTGTTTTTCATTCGCAAAGATAGTAATAATCAGGCTACTACACATTGGAATAACATAGGATAAAATAACGGCTACCTCCGATTTAAGTGATTTAGATGAGATAGCCGTTATTGTCATTTAAGTCATTAACAATCCGAGGTGTCCACCTTGTGGGAGGCGAGCATCTCCTTGTTGGCGTCGGTTCTCGGCTTGTGACGGTTTTGCATTTCGCGCATCAGTCCGTCTTGGTATTGTCGGATAGCGTTCTGCCGTGCTTCCGCCTTTTCCTCCGCTGTGAGTTCCACCACATGGTTCACGGCTACCTTGCATTGGATAGGTTCGCCCACCTCTATCTCGTTCTCGTCATAGTAGTGGACGGCTTGTCCGTATATCTCTCCGTCCGTGAAGCCGTTGCAACCGCTTTTCTTCACATAGTTCAGAATGTAGGTCACGCAATCGTCTATGTTCTTGGCTGGGTTGCGGTAGTTCTTGGCAAAGAGCGCATCTTCCGCTGCACGCTGTTCCAAATACATCTGTATAGTTCTCTTGAAATGGTCTGTCGTTTTCATATCGCTGTCGTTTTATCAGTTATACATCTTTCCGTTTTCCAAAAACTCGTAGTCGTTGGCTGCGCAACTTTCCTCAAAACTCTCCTCGCTGCATTGGTATACCATATCGTCACGGCACGACTTGAAAAAGCTGTCAAGGCACTTGTCCATAAGGTCGTACAGAGTAGTTCGGGTATCGGGTGCTTTCAGAAAGTCATAGATGGGTTTCAGAATGTCCTCGTCTGCGCAATAGCCTGTCAGTACGCAACAATTATCCGTGAATACACGGCTTTTGCGCCTTTTCTTGTAATCGCCTTTGAGGTAATAGGTTTTCGGCTTGAATAGGATGTGCCAATAGTTATTGACGATGTATTTCAGATGCCGTATGCCGTTGAGTTGCTCTTCCTCTCCGCTGTAATGTGAGGTAAAGTGGTAGGAATAACGGCACGTGTCGTAGCTCCAATCATTGACCTTGATATTGAACACGCTTTCAAATGCGTCCAGCGTGTTTCGGTTCTCGCTGTTCCATCCGTATTCAAAAGTGTGCAGCCATTCGCCATAGGCGGTTTCCCTCGCCACTGCGGAGAGTTCGGCTAATTGGAATAAGTCGTATGTTCTTGTTATCGTTCTCATATCACTGTCGGTATTTAAATTGTCTGTTTCAGTATCTCTCTCCAATAGGTCGGCTCAACCTCGCTCAAAAGGAAGTCTGTAAAGTCCCTCCGTGCGTCCTTGTTCAGTTCGTGGTAGAGTTCACGGAACACGGATATGTTGCCGTTGATGTACGTTTCCACCATGTACACAAAGATGTTGTCCACCTCGTAGTATCTGCACTGCTGTGCTGCCGTTTTGCTGCTTCTCTTTGCCATTTCGGTAGGGATTAAAGGGTTAGTAACCAAAGGATGAAGCCGAAGAAGGCGATGGTTGAGAGGATAGCCACGATTACGCCTATCGCCACTCGGGACACTCCGTTTACTATCTCCGTGATGATGCCCCAAAGGATACCCAATATCCCGAAGGCGGTGCGCACGATTAAACCGCATATCGCAAGTCCTATGTATTGCGCCAATTGTCTGAAATTTGCCGTTGCCGTCATATCTTCGCTGTTTTGATTTTTTTGTTTTTAATGCGGATTCAAGAGCTGAGGGAGTTGAGTTTCAAACTATCTTATCTGCCTCTCGTTTATCCGACATTTTTTTAATGCGTCTTTCTGTCGCATCGGTCGTTTTCGTTTCGGGTGCTTAAAAAGGTAGGGATTAGGGAATGCAAGGTTTTTCGGGAAAAATACTACCCGTAGTGAACTGAACCCAAAAAGTTGGACAAAACAGAGTCTGAAAAATGTCCGACAAAGTAAAAAGAAAGTATGTCAAGCATGACCATGAAGAACGAGTCATGGCAATAAAGAAGGTGCTTGAAGATGGATG